>JACDJA010000171.1_pt1 | contig 86810 bp, 82 predicted proteins | sample 7449241 | NCBI WGS metagenome assembly JACDJA01 (sample SAMN14253289, study PRJNA609438) | sludge metagenome | isolation source: initial anaerobic sludge | collected 2018-12-20 | reverse complement strand
CTTTAACCGGCGAACAGCCGGACCCTTGGGACCTTCTCCAGCCCCAGGATGTGATAAGCCGACATCGAGGTGCCAAACCGCGCCGTCGATGTGAACTCTCGGGCGCGATAAGCCTGTTATCCCCAGCGTACCTTTTATCCGTTGCGCGATAGCCGATCCACACCGGGCTACCGGATCACTACGGCCGTCTTTCGACCCGGCTCGAGCCGTCGCTCTCACCGTCAGGCTGGCTTCTGCCGTTACACTCTTCAGGCGCCGTTACCGTCGGCGCTGAGCCAACCTTGCGCGCGCCTCCGTTACTCTTTCGGAGGCGACCGCCCCAGTCAAACTGCCCACCTGCCACGGTCCCAGACAGAGATATGTCTGCCGTGGTGAGCACGCCGCACGATGCAGGGTGGTATTTCACCGGTGACTCCACGAGAGCTGGCGCCCCCGCTTCAACGTCTCCCACCTATGCTACACAGCATCGTGCAGCGAGCAATGGCAAGCTGCAGTAAAGGTGCATGGGGTCTTCTTGTCCTGTCGCGGGAACTCGGAATCCTCACCGAGACTGCAATTTCGCCGAGCACGTGGTCGAGACAGTGCCCAAGTCGTTACGCCATTCGTGCAGGTCGGAACTTACCCGACAAGGAATTTCGCTACCTTAGGACCGTTATAGTTACGGCCGCCGTTTACCGGGGCTTCGGCTCAAAGCTTCGCCACCCGAAGGTGACTAACCTCTCCCCTTAACCTTCCGGCACCGGGCAGGCGTCAGTGCATATACGGCGCCTTGTGCGGCTTGGCATGCACCTGTGTTTTTGCTAAACAGTCGCTTGGGCCGATTAACTGCGACCCGGTTCAGCTCAGGACGCGAAGTCCCTCACCTAAGCCGGGCATCCCTTCTTCCGAAGTTACGGGATCATTATGCCGAGTTCCTTGACCACGTTTCACTCGATCACCTGAGGCTACTCGCCTTGCCCACCTGTGTCGGTTTGCGGTACGGACGTAGAGTTGCCTCCACCAGACGCTTTTCTAGCGTGTCGACTCCAAAGGACTCGCGATTGGGTCGCCCCGCACGCTCGCTCTCCCGTCTCAGGGTTGCCCCCTACACGGTTGGACGGCCAATCCACAAGGCCGCTCCCTCTTCGTTCCACGGTCCCGTCTGACTTCAACGACAACCCACGGGGCAGGAATATTAACCTGCTATCCATCGACTACGCCTCTGGGGCCTCGCCTTAGGGTCCGCCTCACCCTGCGCTGATTGCCATGGCGCAGGAATCCTTGGGCTTACGGTGCGAGAGGTTTTCACTCTCGTTTGCGCGTACTCATTCCGGCATCCTCACTTCCCGCCGCTCCACCCCTAAGGTTTACACCGGGGCTTCTCTGCTACGGGAACGCTCCCCTACCCCTGTGACAAAGTCACAAGGCCAAGCTTCGGCGGGCCGCTTAATCCCGACCATTCTCGGCGCAATCACGCTGGACGAGTGAGCTATTACGCACTCTTTAAAGGAATGGCTGCTTCTAAGCCAACCTCCTCGTTGTCACTGCACGATCACATCCTTCGCTATACTCAGCGGCCACTTCGGGGCCTTAGCTGTGGCTCTGGGTTCTTTCCCTCTCGCCGCTGGACATTATCGCTCAGCGACTGCCTCCCGAGGTCCATTCTACAGGTATTCGGAGTTTGGTTGGGGTTGGTAGAAGCTACGCTCCCCCGCGCCCATCCAGTCGCTCTACCCCCTGTGAACAATCGGTACCCCCCTAAAGGGGCACCAGCCTCGAGGCTCTACCTCAATAGATTTCGGGGAGAACCAGCTATCTCCAGGCTTGATTGGCCTTTCACCCCTACCCACAAGTCATCGGAGCGGTTTTCAACCCACACCCGTTCGGGCCTCCACTCGGTGTTACCCGAGCTTCACCCTGCTCATGGGTAGATCGCCCTGGTTTCGGGTCTACCCCCAGGCACTCCACTCGCCCTCTTTGCAGGACTCGCTTTCGCTACGGCTCCGCTGCAGAGCAGCTTAGCCTCGCGCCTGAGGAGTAACTCGCCGGATCATAATGCAAAAGGCACGCAGTCAGCCGCGACAGGGTTGCCCCTGCCCAGCCTCCTACCGCTTGTAGGCATGTGGTTTCAGGTACTCTTTCACTCCCCGCACAGGGGTGCTTTTCACCTGTCCCTCACGGTACTCGTTCACTATCGGTCACACGGGAGTCTTTAGCCTTGGAGGGTGGTCCCCCCAGCTTCACGCCCGATTTCTCGTGTCGGGCGCTACTCAGGAACTCCACTACACGCAGCTCAGTTGTCGCTTACCGGCCTCTCACCGTCTATGGGGCCCCGTTCCAGGGGACTTCTGCTAACCTCGCCGCGCGCGTCCGTGGGTCCTACAACCCCGAGGCCACAAGGGCCCCGGTTTGGGCTCGGCCCCTTTCGCTCGCCGCTACTAAGGGCATCTCTGTTGATTTCTCTTCCTCCGGGTACTGAGATGTTTCAGTTCCCCGGGTTCGCCTCACCTTACGGTGATGACGGGCCTCACGACCCGCCGGGTTGCCCCATTCGGCCACCTCGGGATCAATGTGTGTGTGCCACTCCCCCGAGCTTATCGCAGCTTACCGCGGCCTTCATCGCCTCCGTGTGCCCAGGCATCCCCCACATGCCTTCTCTCGCTTGACTACAAAATCCGCCAAGCAAAACAACGCGCTACCTGATTATGCAATCCACTCCATCAACCCCGCTGCTGCACACAGCTCGCGCTGCGCCGCACCGGGCTCGATGAGGATCATCCTCTTCCCTTTCGATCTCCTCTATCCTTCACTTTTCAAACAGCGACCGGGCCATTCATTCCAGCCCGGTAGAGAGTCCAATTGTAATCCCGCCATATCACCGTGTCAACCGGCATCCGGGGGGCCCCCCGCACGCCCCGCCAGCGGCCTCCATCGCTCCCCATCCGAACCGCCGGATCCATTGCCGGACCAGGCCCGGATTCACCCCGCAAACACACGTTCATCGCTCCCCGAGCTCGCAATTCCGGACAGCAGCCGGCCCCTGCGAATCCGCTTGAACGTCGGATCGAACACCGCGCACTCCCCTCCCTGCCCCACCGCTCGTAGCTTGACGCCATGAACGTCAAGTCATCAGATGCCGTGGTCTCGGCGCGCGGCGCCCGTCGCTGGTCGGGCGGACATCCCTGGATCTACCGCAGCGACGTCGAGCAGCGGCCCGACGGACCACCGTCGGCGGTGCGCGTACTGGACCGGAGAGGCGCCGAGCTGGGCTGGGCACTCTGGAGCCCCGCTTCCGAGATCTCGCTACGGCTCCTCGATCACGACCCCGCCGCCCGCATCGACGCCGAGTGGTGGCACGTCCGCATCGCCCGCGCGATCGCCCGTCGGGCGCCGTTGGCGGGAGCGGCATCTGCCTTCCGCCTCATCCACGGCGAGGGAGACGGGCTGCCGTCGCTCAACTGCGACCGCTACGACCGCTGGTTAGTGGTCCAGTTGGCCAGCGCCGGCCTGGAGAGCTTCCGCGCCCCCATCGTCGACGCCCTGACAGAGCTGACTGGCGCGAGCGGCATCCTCGCCCGCAACGATGTGCCGCTACGGAGTCGTGAGGGGCTGGAACGGGAGACCGTCCTCCTGGCTGGAGATGTCCCCCGCGAGATCGAGGTCCACGAGAATGGTGTCCGCTATCTGGCGGCTCCCTGGACCGGGCAGAAGACGGGCGCCTTCCTGGACCAGCGGGAGAACCGTCGTCTGGTGGGTGAGGTCGCCCGCGGTGAGGCGCTGGACTGCTTCAGCTACCATGGTTCCTTCGCCCTCCATCTGGCCCGCGGTGCCAGTCGAGTGACGGCCCTCGACAGCTCGGCCGCAGCGCTGGAACGGGCGGCCGGGAATGCCGCCCTCAATGGGCTGTCGAACATCGATTGCGTGGAAGCGAACGCCTTCGACTTCCTCCGCCAGCAACAGCGGGCCGGAATCAGCTACGACACGATAGTCCTGGACCCTCCCGCCTTCGCCAAGACCAGGTCGACCGTCAACTCGGCACTGCGCGGCTACAAGGAGATCAACCTTCGCGCCCTGCGCATCCTCGCTCCCGGCGGCCTGCTCTTCACCGCCAGTTGCAGCTTCCACCTGGGCCGCTCGCTGTTCATGGAGATGCTCCAGGCGGCGGCCGCCGACAGCGGCCGACGGGTCGCCCTGCGTGCCGTCACGGCCCAGCCGCTGGACCATCCGGAACTGCTGACGGTGCCGGAGACCGGTTACCTGAAGGGCGCGCTGCTGGAAGCCATGGAGTAACCGGTTATCTGCGGCATGAACTGCTACCGCCGCTGACAGTGCGAGCAGAAGTAGGTCGAGCGAGCAGCCTGGACGATGCGACGGATGGGTCGGCCGCAGCGCGAACATGGCTCGCCGGCCCGGCCGTAAACACTGAGGCCCGACGTCCGAGGGTCGGCCGTGTAGCGGGTCGCCGTCGTCTCACCGAGCAGGAGGGCGGTTCGGAGCCCCTCGATGAGCCGGGCCAGGCGGGTCGGGCCCAGCGACCGCGCCGGAACGGCTGGATGGATCCGGGCATGCCAGAGTGCCTCGCTGGCGTAGATGTTACCAACGCCGGCCAGGAGTTGCTGATCCAGGAGAATCGGCTTGATGGCGCCGCGCCGGCTGGCCAACTGCTGCCTGAGCCAGGTCGGCGTCAGTTGGAGGTCGGCGACTTCCGGACCGACCGATGGAAGATCGGCACCAGCGGGTAGACGCACGACCGTCGCCAGTGCACGCGGATCGACGAGGCTGAACGAGCTGCCGTCGTCCAGCTCCCAGCGTACCCGCTCATGCCTGGGGCTGGGGGCCGACGATGGCCCCATCACCCAGTCCCCGGCCATCCTGAAGTGGACGTCGAGGACAGCTCCGTCGTCCAGCCGCAGGAGCTGGTGCTTTCCACGACGCTCCACGGCTTCGATCCGCCGACCGACGAGCTGTCCGGCCACGGCATCGGGAAGGTGGCGTCGCTGGGCGGGATGCCGGACCGACACGCTGGTGATCAGGCGCCCTCGAGCAGCGTGACGAAGACGCTGGGCGGCGCGTTCAACCTCTGGCTGTTCGGGCATTCAGTGGCTCCAGATGATTCGAGGGAGGGCACACGTCGCGACAGATGGGCTTGCGCGTCCGTGTCGGGATCCTACCTTTCGCGCACCGTCGTCACCATACCGGAAGGCCGCCGTGCAGCAGCGATCGCTCCACCACGAGTACGAGCTATACATCGAGCGCGAGATCGAGGCGTACAAGGAGAGCGTCTCGAGAAACGTGCTCCTGAGCATCGGCGACGAGGCCGTAGCCTCTCTCGACGACCAGCAGCAGCTCGCGCTGACCGAACTGCTCGTCTGGCAGGTCGTCGACGGCATCATCATGCGCCGGCTCGGGCTGCCGGGTTACGCCGCCTGGCGCAGCCGACGTCTCAGACGATTGAAGGCATATCGTCGCCCGGAGCACTGGGGCTTCGCCCACGACGCACCCATCGTGAAGGCCAGCGCAGCCACCGACGCGGAACCGCTGCACGTCCTCGTCTCGGGCACGCAATCGGAGAGCTCGGCGCTCTTCATGGCCGCCCATGGCTGGGACGTGACGGCAGTGGAGAGCGAGGCCGACAACATGGAGCGCGTGATGGCGGCGGCCTGTGATGCCGGCATCACGTCACGAGTCCACGGTTTCATAACCAACCTGGGCAACTTCGCTCCGACCGTGCCTCTCACGGCGGTCGTCTTCACCCAGCATGCATTTGCCGGTCTCTCCCTGGACGAACGGGCGCGCGCGATCGCCGTCCTGCAGAGCGCCACCCGCGACGGCGGCGTGCATCTCGTGGAGACGATAGTTGCCGGCCATGCCGCCCTGACGCTGGACGAACTGCGAGCCAGTTACGAGGGATGGCAGATCTCCGTGGAAGACGATCGGGGCAGCGCACCGACCTTCGTCGCCCGCAAGCGCGCCTCCTGAACGACAACAGATGGGCCGCGCGGTGCCCCGAGATCCGCACCAGACAGGCTGAAGCTGGATCGGGGATGCCGTGTCGTTCTGCGACACAAGACCGTCCTCACCACGTGTCAGAGTGCGACAGATGGCTTCCGGTCATCCGGACACGCTCGGCTAACTGACGACATGACAAGGACTTGCAGTAAGGCGCCGACGTGGCATCGGTCGTGCCTTTGATCAGGATGTCCGGGCGTTCTGTCGTCATCGAGCGCCGCTGCATCCTACGGGTGCTGACCGGCGCACCGCCGGGCCGTCATCGTCAGCCAGAGTGGCAACCATGGAGTATCTGAAGCACGTCCCTGTCGAAGTGGAGCCTGTGGGTATCGTGATCGCGCACGGCGGTCGGGCTGAGCAGCCCCCGAGATTCAGCGCGTACATGTGGAGCGATGCGCCTGAGCCGCCGGTGGAGAGTAAGACAGCGCGCCGCGCCGCCTGAGCGGACCCAGCGGTCCCGGCAAGGCGCCGTATCGCGGCGGCAGGCGGGGGGACTCGACCAGTAATGCCAGCGAGGCCGGCGGGGATATGCTCCCCGCCGGCCTCGCTGGCATTCCGGTCGACCCGGTCCGGACTACTCAGCCCGGACTGGGCGCGGTGGCAACCTTCCGCGCGGTCGTCTTCTTCGCCGTCGCCTTGCGCGCCGTCGGCTTCTTCGCGGAGGTCTTCTTCGCCATCACCTTCTTCGCGGAGGTCTTCCTGGCGACGCCCTTCCCCGCGGTCGCCTTCTTCGCGGTGGCCTTGCGCGCCGCCGGCTTCTTCGCCGCGGCCTTCTTCACCACCGACTTCGTCCCGGCCGCCTTCTTCGCGGTGCCCTTCCCGGCCATGGTGGCCGACGCGCCCCTGGCCGTCGCCTTCCCTGCTGCCGGTTTCTGCTTCGTAGCCTTCGTCGACGCGCCCTTCGCGGTTGATGCCTTCTTCGCAGTGCCCTTCCTAGCCGACTTCTTTGCCGTGGCAGGCATGAGAGTCTCCGGTACTGGAGTGAATGACCCGTCCGCTCCCCTGGTGGAGTGGCGAGTCAGGGAGCCGGACTCCCCAGGGAGTCCGGCAACCGTGCGCGGATCTCATGCGCCCTGTCCGCCGGGATAGGGCTGCACGTCCGGGTGGGTCACCGTCAGTGGCAGCATCGCCGCCGCCTGTGGCACACCTCCCCGACGCCGATCGTGCGTGGTGCACGATCGGCGTTCCGCTGACATCAGATAGCGTCACTCAGGCTGGTGAAGTTGAAGTCACGCACCTTGATGGGCGGGACCACGACGCCCTGTCCGACACCGCCGGACTCGCTCGCGCTGACGCGCTCGGGCCGCCCCAGTCCCTCCAGGTTGTTGAGCATGAACACCGGTGACTCGTTGAACCGCAGGTTCTTCACGGCGCGAGTGACCTTTCCGTTCTCGATCAGGAAGGTGCCGTCCCGGGTCAGGCCCGTGTAGAGAATCGTGCGCGGGTCCACCGGTCGAATGTACCAGAAGCGGGTGACGAGGATTCCTCGCTCGGTGGAGGCTATGAGTTCCTCCAGCGACGCGTCGCCACCGGACATGATGAACGAGCCACCGGCCTGCGTGGGCTCGACGTTCTTCTGCTCGGCCCAGTAGCGATCGTAGGCAAGCGTCTTCACGACTCCGTTCTCCACCCACGTGGTGCGTGTCACCGGCATTCCGTCGCCGGTGAAGGTATTGGTGGGAGCGCGCTCGTCGTGCGGATCGGATACCAGGGTGACACGCGGATCGAGCACTCGCTCGCCGATCTTGGTGCCGCCGCCAGCCTTGCTGAAGAAGGAGCGTCCCTCGTCGGCACTCCGTGCACTGAAGGCGCGCGAGAGGAGCTGGACGAGATTCCCGACGGCCGTGGGCTCGAGCACGACGGTGTAGCGACCCGGCTCGATGGCCACCGGATTCTGCGAGCGCTTCGCCTTCTCCAGCGCTCGCGCGCCGAGGGCCGCGGCATCGATACGAGACCAGTCGTTGGCAACTCCGCCTGCCCAGCCGGAGCCGGTGCCGTCGGGGGTCCGGATGGTGGTCGTGAGCACGGCGCCGGTGTTCCGACCGTAGGCAAAAAGCCCGCGGCTGTTGGCAACCGTGTCGCTGCCCGCCTGGTGTTCCAGGTAGCCGGTGGAGATCAACTCCGCCGTACGGCTCGGAGCAGCGATGGACTGCACCGCGGCGGCACGGGCGGTGGGACTGAGCGTTGCCGTGCTGTCGCTCCACGCGTTGTCGGCCTCGTAGCGCTGGGCACCCAGTTCCGGCATGGCCTCCGGATCCTCCGGCGCCAGCCGTGCCAACTGTTCCGCCGTCCGGACTGCCCGACGCAGACTCTCCTCATCCAGCTTGTTGGTGGTGACCGTTCCGCTCCGCTTGCCGATCACCGAGCGGATGGAGACGGTGGCATCGTAATTGTCTCCGGCGGTCGAGATCTGGTTGACGGCGAAGCGAGTGTTGCCGCGGCCACCACTGCTGATGTTGACGCGCGTCTCGTCGGCCGTGGCAAAGCCAAGTACCCGATCGGCGACCGCCCTGGCCTCTTCCCTGGACAGGTAACGCGCCGGAACGGACAGTGAACGGGGGGCGCTCATGCCGTCCTCCCGGTGTTGATGATGTTGATCTGGCGGTGACGCGTCGGAACGCAGCCGTGGCTCACCGAGTTGGACTGCGCCGGCTGCCCCTTGCCGTCCCCGAATGCGCCACCGAGCTCGTAGCTCTTCTCTCCGCCAAGCATGTCCATCGCGTTCCAGAACTCGGGAGTGCGGATCTGGTAGGCGACATCCTTGAGCATGCCGACGATCTTGCCGCCCTTGATCTCGTAGAAGAGCTGGCCACCGAACTGGGCGTTGTAGCGCTGCTGATCGATGGAGAAGGAGCCGTCACCGATGATCGCGATTCCACGATCGGTGGCTGCGATGATGTCGTCCCAGCCAATGTCCTGCTCGCCCGGCAGGAGCGATACGTTGGGCATGCGCTGGAACTGCACATCGGCCCACGACTGCGCGTAGGAACAGCCGTGCGAACGCACCGGCCTGTTCTGCTGCTTGTACCACCAGTCCAGCCAGAGCGCCTGCTCACGAGTGGTCTGGTAGTCGTTGACGACGCCGTTCTTGATGATGAGGAAGGTGTCCGGCTTGACGCCGTCGTCATCCCATCCACAGGCGGCCAGCGAGCCTTCCTGGGAGCGATCGCCCTGGACGTTCATGAACTCCGGGCCGTACCGGAACTTCCCGAGCATCTCCTCGGGCGGGCTGACGAAGCTGGTGCCGGCGTAGTTGGCCTCGTAGCCATAAGCACGGTCCAGTTCCGTGGGGTGGGCGATGGCCTCGTGGATCGTGAGCCAGAGGTGGGTGGGATGGAGCACGAGGTCGTAGCGCCCCACATCCACCGATTTTGCCGACAGCTTCTGGACGGCCTCGTCGGCCCAGCGCGGCGCGGTCTCGACGAGCTTCGCGTCCAGCACGTGCTCGTAGCCGCGTCCCATGGGCTGGATGTCGGTGGACTGGCGCGATTGGAAGTCTGCCATGTCCGACGACACCGCGGTGACCGTCATGCTGGGCTGGGCGCGGTAGATGGTCTGCGTGATTACCGAGCCTTCGGTGTTCGCGTAGGTCTTCTCGTCCCGCAGGAAGAACATGCTCGAGTTCACGAACCGCGCGCCCTTCACACCCAGCGCCGCCTCGTTTGCGGCGAGCAGCAGCTCGGCCTTGTCCTGCAGGTCGACATCGAACGGGTCGATCCGGGCCGGAGCACGCCAGACACCGTTGGGCACGGGCTCGGTGGGCGCGAGGGTGACCGGCCGTAGCTGCGCGGCACGATTGGCTCGCGCCTGCTCAACCGCCTGCCGGGCAACCCTGGTGACCTCCTCGGCGGTGACGTCGGAGCTAGCCGCGAAGCCCCATGCACCGTCGACCAGGGTCCGCACCCCGAAGCCGAAGGTCTCCCGGTCATTGATTCCGGCAACGCGTCGCTCGCGAGTGAAGATGTTCTGGGTGCGGCCGGCGGTGATGCGTACATCGGCGTACTGCGCACCAGCGCTCCGTGCGGCGTCCAGTGCGCGCAGGGCAAGCTCCTTCGCGTGAGGATCGACGGCCGACGGCACCGCGGACGCCGAGGGCCAGTGCGGAACGGAGAGACCCTGTGCCGAGGCACGGCCGGCGATGCCGGCGCCGAGGGCCAGAGCGGTCGAGGAGCGCAGGAAGTCGCGCCGGGATGAAGCCACGTCGAATCCTCATGCCCGTCTCGGGCGGTAAGAAGTTGCGCGAATATAGGAACGCGCGATTTGACTCGCAATACATACGCAGCGGGATGTGCACAGCGTTGTGTCACCGGTGGCGTGGTGGGAACGGACGGGCACTGGTGTCGCCGTCTCCATGATGCGAGCTTTTGCGTGCAGCCACCAGTATCTGACGCATCGCGTCCTCCAAGCCTTCCGACATCCCCTCCTCCCGGAGTCCACGGGTGAAAGCTCTCGTAAAGACCACGGCCGGTCCTGGCTTCACGCTCTCCGACGTCCCGGTACCGCAGATCCGCGACGATGAGGTGCTCATCCGCGTCCGGCGTGCCGGTGTCTGCGGCACCGACGTCCACATCCACGACTGGGACGCCTGGGCGCAGGGACGATGTCATCCTCAGTTCACCGTCGGTCATGAGTTCGCCGGTGACGTGAGCGAGGTCGGCGCCCTGGTGACCGACGTCCATGTCGGCGACAGGGTGACCGCGGAAGGGCACATCGTCTGTGGCCGCTGTCCGCTCTGTCGCACGGGAAACTCGCACGTCTGCCCCAACACCAGGATCATCGGGGTCGATCGGGATGGCTGCTTTGCCGAGTACATCGCGATGCCGGCGACCAACGTATGGCATCTCGACAACAACATCTCCTACGATGTGGGCGGGATCCATGACCCGATGGGCAATGCCTTCCACACGGCACTCACGGCCAGCATTCCCGGCTCTACCGTGCTCGTCACCGGTTGCGGTCCGATCGGCCTCTTCGCGATCGGGATCTGCAGGGCTGCGGGGGCGTCGCACATCATCACCTCGGACGTGAGTGAGACGCGACTGGCGCTGGCTCGTACGATGGGCGCGCATGAAGCTCTGAGGCCGGACGCAGTGGATGCCGCGGTACGCGCCGCCACCGATGGACTGGGCGTGGACGTGGTCCTCGAGATGTCCGGCGTACCATCGGCCATCCACCAGGGGTTGTCGCTCGTACGTGTCGGAGGTCGGGTGCAGATGCTGGGGCTTCCCGCCCGCCCGATGGAGATCGACCTGGCCAACGAAGTCATCTTCAAGGGCATCACCATCTACGGCGTCGTGGGCCGACGGATGTATGACACCTGGATGCAGATGGGCCAGTTCCTGCGATCCGGTCAGTTCGACCCGACCCCCGTCATCACCCATCGCTTCCCGCTCGAGGAGGCCGCCGAGGCAATTGCCGCCATCAAGAGCGGCGAGGCCGGCAAGGTCATCTTCGAGATCGCCTGACACGCCCGGATCATCGAGTCCGGCGTCTCCGCTACCTGAATCCAGCGCCCGAGCCATGTCCATCAACCAGAAATTCGAGCAGGAACTCCGCGCCCAGATCGAGCAACTCCAGAGCGACAACGTCTACAAGCGCCTCAACTACATCGACTCACCGCAGTCGGCCCGGGTGCAGATGGAGGGGCACGGCGAGGTGCTCATACTCTCCTCCAACAACTACCTGGGGCTGTGTGACGAACCGGCTGTCGTGGAAGGGGGGATGGAGGGGCTACGACGGTTCGGCGCCGGGACGGGGAGTGTGCGCTTCATCTGCGGTACCTTCACCGCTCATCGGGAGCTGGAAGAAGCGCTCGCCCGCTTCGTTGGCACCGAGGCATCGCTCACCTTCGTTTCCTGCTGGAATGCCAACGAAGGGCTGACGGCGTCGCTCGTGCAGGAGGGTGATTTCGTGGTCTCCGACGCGCTCAACCACGCCTCCATCATCGATTCGCTACGCCTGGCCAAGGCGATCACCAAGTGCACCACCGGTGTCTTCCGGCACAGCGACATGGACGACCTGGTGGAGAAGTTGCGAGCGCACTCCGGCGCCCGTCGACGGCTGATCTGGACGGACGGTGTGTTCTCGATGGAGGGGAGCATTGCGAGGTTGCCGGAACTGCTCCAGGTCGCTCGCGACCATGACGCCGTCCTGATCGTCGACGATTCGCACGGTACGGGAGTGCTCGGCGCGACGGGCCGCGGTACGGCCGAGCACTTCGGCGTCCTGGGTGAGGTCGACATCATCACGTCCACTCTGGGCAAGGCACTGGGCGGGGCGGCGGGAGGCTTCGTGGCCGGCTCGGCGGCGCTCTGCGACGTGCTCACCCAGGGATCGCGTCCCCAGCTCTTCTCCAACGCACTGCCGCCTACCGTGGCAATCAGCGCGCTGGCCGCGGTGGAATTCGTGGAGCAACATCCGGAGCGGGTGCGAACGCTGCGCGAGAACAGTCAGTTCTTCCGCGCGGCGATCGAGGAGGCAGGCTTCAAGCCGCTGCCCGGCGAGACACCGATCGTGCCGATCATAGTGGGCGAGACGGCGTCGGCGATCCAGATGAGCGAGCTGTTGCTGGCCGAGGGGATCTTCGTGACCGGATTCGGCTTCCCGGTGGTGGCAAAGGGGGAGGCGCGGATTCGCTGTCAGGTGAGCGCGGCGCACACCCGTGCGGATCTGGAAGGGGCGGTGGCCGCGTTCAGGAAGGTGGGGAAGAAGGTGGGCCTCATCTGATGTGACGTCGGGGATGTGACGGCGGAGGGGTGAGCCTCGTCCCAGATTCGAGCCCGCGGAAGGCGGGCCTGGGCGCCGCTGGACGCGGCGCGCGTCGCGACTCCATCCCGTTCTCACGGACCGAGGTTCACCGCATGCGGACCATTCGACGCCTGTCAGCCGGGCTAGCGTTTCTCGTGCTTCTGCCGGCCGTAGCGTCAGCACAGACAGCGCACCCGTTCACCAATGCCTGGTACTGGGGCGCCAAGGGCGGCGCGATGACCGTGCGCACCGGGCTGGAGAGCCAGATCGCACCTGTCGTGGGCGTGGACTGGATGATCACACGTACCCGCGCCGGCCTCTATCTCTCCCTCGAGCAGGGCTACTTCAACGCCGTCGGCAGCGTCAGCGACACCTCGTCGGCCAGCGGCCTGCGCGAAGTGGATCTCAAGAACTTCCGACGAGCGAGCGCTGCGCTGGTCGCCTATCCCGGGACGGTCGCCGGCTTGCGGACCTATGCCGGCATCGGCGTCGCCCTGAACATCATCCAGCGGGCACGTCCGGTTGACGGGGTGTTCACCTCGCCCGGTGGCGCATCCGAGGCGATGCACCGCATCGAGGATCGCCGTTCGCGCACGTCGGCCGTCTTCATTGGCGGGGTCCAGCGCGAATGGGACAACCTGGCGCTCTTTGGCCAGGCCACCATGATGCCTACCGGCAGCCGATTCCTGCTCAGTGGCGACGACAACCTGTACATGCTGGAAGCCGGGCTTCGCGTCAACATCGGCAGCGCGATCGAGAAGCTGGATCGCTGACCGCGTCCCGGACGCCGCTCCGCGCGCGATACCCGGCAGGGCGCGCGACGCCATGGTCTGACAGCGCGACATTATATTTCAACATGATGAAGGCGGAGGACTGCGGTCCTCCGCCGTTCATGTATTCTGGAGCAGCCGACAGAATGCGCCGCGCAGTCACCGAACCCGGCCGGCCCGTCCGCCAGCATCATGATCGCACGCGGTGGGCAACCAGGCCCCTACCCTGGAGAAGCACCATGGTACAGAAGTTCCGAAACCTCGTGCCCGGCTTCGCGCTGCTGCTGGCCATGGCCGCATGCCAGCAGAATTCCGCCGATGATGCTGACAGGGGTGCAGCCCCTCCGGCCGCCGATGCCGTTGCCGCCGGCACGCCGGCAGATGCCGCCCATGACGCGGAAGCTGATGAGTCGCATGACGCGCAGACGCTGCGCGTCATCATGCAGGGGTTGAGTGTGGAGATGCAGGCTTTCTCGCACGCGCTGTTCATCGACGACACCGTCCAGATGGTTGCCCGCGCCGGCGCGATCGCTGATCACGCCCACCTCCTCCCCTCCGAAGTGGAGCGAATCAAGGGGGTGCTGGGGACCGAGATGCCAGCGTTCGAGGCAGCGGATGAGCGTGTGCATCTTGGCGCCGAGCGGCTGCATGACATTGCCAAGACGGGCAAGCTGGACGAGGTGGTTCGCCAGTTCGGCGAAGTGCAGCGCGATTGCGTGGCTTGCCACACCCAGTTCCGGGAGCGGTTGCGCACCGACCGGCCATAGCGCTCCGGCCAGCCGCGTCAGCGCCGGTATGGCTGGCGCGGGAATGAGCTGGGAGTTGAGGAAACGAACGGAGAATCCCGCACCAGATAGCGGAGCGGCCAGTCGGCAGCGCGGGTGATCCCTATTCGTGGCGTCACTTCCACCGCGGAGTCGGGCACCGGTTGGCCGGCCCTGATCAACAGCGGCGAACGTTGAAGTGGCAGGCCGTTGTGGGCGGCGCCAATAGCCAGGGCCGCGCAGAGCTTTCCCGGGCCGTTCGTCAGGTCGCGTTCGAGGCGGGCCGTGGGCCGGCGCTCCCACATCAGTTCCATGCCCTCCAGCGGCTCGAGCGCCCGCACCAGTACGGCGCTGGGTGAGCCGCTGGCCCGCGTGACCGCATTCACGCACCAGTGCATGCCGTAGATTCGGTAGACATAGGCGATCCCCGGCGGGCCATAGAGTGGCTCGGTGCGCCGGGTGAGACCAGCCGCGGCATGACAGGCGGCATCGTGTTCACCCAGGTATGCCTCCGTCTCCACGATGCGTCCCCGAGCCAGACCTGCCGGTGTGTGGCACTCCAGGACGGCGCCGAGCAACTCACGGGCTACGGACTCGGTGTCTCGAGCATAGAAGGAAACAGGGAGCGGCGGTCCGGAACGCGAACGCCGCGCTGGGGGCGCGGCGTTCGACGTCATCGGGGACCGCGCGAGATGGTCGCGCGATGGATCACTCTGCCTCGCCAGTTCCAGCGGACTTTCGCCCGCCGCGCGGAGACGCGGCCGACCTGGCGGGTGCCTCGGCGCCCGCGGCCGGCGCAGTCTCCTTGCGGGGCTTGGTGGCGCGCTTGGTAGCGCGTTTGGCCGGAGCCGAGGCCGACTTCGCCGCAGCGTCCGTGGCCTTGGTCTTCCCTGTGGCGACACTCTTCGCCGCGGCCTTGGCGGCAGAGCTGGCGGGTGCCCTCCTGGCGGTGGTTCTGGCCGCCTTCTTCGTCGCCGTCCGGCCGGTCTTCCTGGCAGTCGACTTGCCAGTGGCCTTGCTGGCGGCAGCTACCTTCGTGACCGTTTCTGCCTCCGGAGCCTTGGTTTCAGGCTCGGCAGCAGCCGCCTTGCTGGCGGTGGGAGCACGCTTGGCAGCGCGCTTGGCACCTCGCTTCGCCGTGCTCTTGCGCGGCGCGGGAGCGGCCTTCGTGACCGCCGGCGCTGTGCTTTCCGCCGCCGCTGCCGTCTCCTTCACCGGCTCCGCCTCACCCGCTGTCGGGGGCGTGACGAGCGGACTCTCCACCGTCTCCACGACACCGATGTTGAGCAACTCCGGCGGCGGCGCAGCCAGCTTGCCGCGTGGCGCCGGCCCACGGCCGCCACCTCCACGATGGCCCATGCCGCGAGGAGCCACCGCTGCATGAGTAGCCGGAGTGGCGGCGACCGCAGCGGCAGCAGCCCGGTTCAACTGGTCGGTGATCGGTGTCGCGCTCGCCGCGAGCGCAACCTCATAGTCGTCGCCGCGGCGACGGAGGTCGATGATGTTGGCATCGTGAGCGTCCTTGAGGATGCGCGGAAAATTGCGCTCGCTCAGACTCTCGCTGTCCCTTCCGAGCGCCTTGAAGGCTGCCGGCCGGACATCGCGCGCACTCACGGTCTCGTCGCCGCTCACCAGCGACTCGACGGCACGCCGGACGAGATCGAATGCCTCGCTGCGAGTGAGACGTTCGCCGGTGCGGCCGATGACGACCTCTTCCGGAACGGACGGCTGCGGTGCCGGAGCAGCCGGTGTCGCGGTCGGGGCTGTCGGCGCCGGCTGCTCGGGGCGAGGTGGGCGCGGCTCCGAACGCGGCGGCTGCTCGGCCTCAGTCGCCTGCGGCGCAGCCTGGTCGGCCTCGCCAGCAACGTCGGCCTTGGCGGCAGTGGCCGGCTCGGCGGGGCGATCCTCACGTGGACGCCGGCCGCGACGGCTGCGCCCGCGTCGACGTGACGCGCGCTCTTCCTCCTCTGCCTCCCGCTCGGCGGCCGCCGGGCTATCGACGGCCGGGGCTGCCACTGCGCTGGCGGCGCCCATGGGCACGACCTCGAACTGGCCGTTCTCGAGGCGATTGACGCTCAGCAGCCCACGCCGCGCGGCCTCGAGACAGAAGCGGGAGAACTTGGAGTAGCCCAGCTCCTTCTCGTCAAACGAAGGATCGATGTCCTGCATGACCTGCTTCAGGCGATCGGAGCGCATCACCTCGCCGTTCTTCGCCATCCGATCGATCGCTTCCACGACGAGTTCCCACGGATCGTACTTGACCAGGTCCTCGTCGCCCGACTTCACCAGTCCGGCAAGGGCATTGTAGCTGTAGTACTCGTCGCAGTTCTGGACCAGGAGGTCGCTGGAGCTCTCGCGAATGCCGACGCCGATGACGTACTTGCCGTACTCCTTGAGCTTGATGACGAGGCTCGAGAAGTCGGAGTCGCCGGAGAGGAGGATGAAGATCCCGATCTCGGGACGCGTGAAGACGAGTTCCAGCGCGTCGATGGCCAGCCGGATGTCGGTGGCGTTCTTCTTCGACGAACCATAGGCCGGGGCGAAGATGAGGTCGATCGACGACTCGGAGAGCGGAACGATGTACTGCGGGTAGCGTCGCCAGTCTGCATAGGCGCGCTGCACGGCGACCTTCCCCTGGATTATGTCGGAGGAGAGGAGGTTCCGCAGCTCGGTCTGGAGGTCGGAGCGAATCCCCATCGTGACATTGTCGAAGTCGATGAGGAGGGCGGCGTTGGGGGCGTGCTGCAGCGGCACACCGGCGACGTGGGACATTGCGCCCGGGCCGCGATGCAGGGGGGCGACGGCGGCGCGAGCGGGCGCCTGCCGCGAATAGCGTGCGTTCATGTACCTGTTGTGACTGTGTGGTCGAGCGCGACAGTGCGCTCGAGTTCTCGCCGCCGCACCTTCCCGTTCCCGGTCAACGGGAACGCATCGAAGAAGCGGACGAGATCAGGGATCTTGTAGGCAGCCATCGTGTCGCGGGCGAAGTCCTTGAGCTCCTTGCCCGTGATGACTGCTCCTTCCACCGGCACGATGCACGCGCAGATCAGCTCTCCCAGCACGTCGTGGGGAACACCGATCACGCAGACATCGTCGATCGCAGGGTGGGCGCGCAACTGGTCCTCGACCTCCCGCGGGTAGATATGGTATCCACCGCGAAGGATCGTCTCCTTGGTGCGGCCTACTATGCGGATGTAGCCTTCCTCGTCGATGATACCGAGATCACCCGTGAGGAAGAAACCTCCCGCCGAGAACGACCTGGCCGTCTCGGCAGGCATGCGGGAGTAACCCGACATGACGTTGGGTCCGCGGACGGCCAGTTCGCCGACAGCTTCGGGCCCGTGAAGCGCTCCGGTCATGAAGTCGACAGCCTTGACGTCGACACCGGGAAGCGGGCGGCCGACCGTCCCGAAGCGCTTCTCCTCGGGATCGGTGAATCTCGTGATGGCCACCGTCGGGCCCGTCTCCGTGAGCCCGTATGCTACCTGCACATCGCACCAGCGGCGAACCCGCCGCACGAACTCCTCGCTGACCGGACTGCCGGCTATGACGCCGCTGCGCAGATGCGGGAAGCGTGCTGGATCGAAGACCCGCTCCCGCATGAGGAGGTGGAACATGGTGGGTACACCGTGCAGGATCGTGACGCGCTGTCGCTCCATCAGCGCGAGAGCATCCGCTGCCTGGAACTCCTCCTGCAGGACGAGTGTCGCGCCGGCAGCAATGGTGCCGATCACCACACTGACGCCGAACAGGTTGAACAACGGCAGGGCAGCGAGCACACGGTCATCTTCCGTGACCAGAATGGCCTCGCCTGCAAGGACGGCCGTCTGGACGACGGCACGGTGCGACAGCCGCACCCCCTTCGGCTTGCCCATGGTACCGGAGGTGTAGAGCAACGCCAGGTCATCGTCATCGTCGACGTCCGGCATCTCCGGAGGCGGACGACCTATGCCACTGGAGAGCAGATCCTCGAACTGGAAGATCCGGTCGTCGTACCAGAGTTCCTCCTCACCAACCGTCACCACATAGAGCAGGTCGGGCAGTTCCGGGAGCAGGTCCTCGAACAGTTGCAGGTAGTCCACCCCGTGGAAATGCTCGACGGTGAAGACGGTGGAAACCTCGGCGTGCCGCAACTGGTATCTCAGCTCATGGTAATTGAGCCGGGGGTTCACCGGGACCACGACCGCGCCCAACCTGGCCGTGGCCAGCAGGGCGACGATCCACTCCGGGCAGTTGGGCAGATTGATGGCAATACGGTCACCTGCGCCGACTCCCAACTCCACGAGCGCGGCGGCCATCGCCGTCGCCCGTGTCTCCATCTGTCCGTAACTGATCGCACGTCCATCCGCCACGAGGAGCGTGCTCTCGGCATGCTCCGCGGCGCGCCGGCCGAACATGTCGGCCAGGGTCCAGGCGTTCCCCATCACTCTCCAGTAATCGTGACAACCGGGAAATGTATACTATCGCGGAGCGGCGTGTGAAGGGCAATGTCGTGGGCCAGCAGGCGGGATCGGGGCGCGAGGGATGACATGAACGCCCGGCTGGTCGGATCACAACCTCCGCAGCCGAGGGTGAATCCGCCCCTCCTGCACCGTTCCGCAGCATTATCTTCCGCTTCGAAACCCTCTCCATTTCCCGTACGTACGGAGCACGTGTGAGGCAGTTCGGCTTTCGCGCTCGGCTGCTGGTCATTCTTCTCCTCTTCGCCGCCCTGCCCGCGCTGATGGTCACCGTGGCCTGGAGTGTCGCCGTGACCCGGCTGCTGCCGATGGTGAGCAGCGACGCGATGTGGGAGCGGGTGGCGACGACGGGCGAGGCAGCAGTGCAGGCAGCCCGGTCGGTTCCGTTGACGCCCGCGCAGGCAGCAGCGATCGATGCTCATCAGCGCGAACTGACACGCTCGCTCACGCTCGCCGCGCGCTTCCGTTTTCTCGTGGCGCGTGTGTTACCGATCCTGCTCGTGGGGGCCCTGGTTGGCCTCGGAGTGATAGTCCTCGTGGCATCTCGTGTGGCCGGACACCTGAGTCGACAACTGAGCCGACCGCTCCACGAACTCGTGGGGTGGACGGAACGGATCGCCCGCTCGGAGCCGCTGCCGGACGATCCGCCGCGTCGCGGTGCACCCGAGTTTGCCCTCCTGCGCCGCCGGATGAGAACGATGTACCGCGAACTCGAGAAGGGACGCTCTCGCGCCCTGGAGACCGAGCGGCTGCGCTCATTTCGCGAGACGGCGCGCCAGGTCGCCCACGAGCTGAAGAACCCGCTCACGCCGATCCGTTTCGCCATCGCCCGGCTCGAGCGCGAGGCGCCACCCTCACTGGCCGAGCCGGTGGAGGTACTGGCTGTGGAGTCGGCGAGGCTGGAACGCATGGCACGTGATTTCGCCCAGTTCGGGCGCTTGCTGGAGGGACCATCGGCAGATGTCGACATGGGTGAACTGGCCCGCTACGCGGCCAACGCCATCGGCGCCGGTGACCTGCAGTTCACGGTGGAGGTTGAGCCGGAGCTGGCGCTCGTCCACGGCTATCACGACGCCCTCGCCCGCGCCCTCAGCAACGTCCTGATGAACGCGGCGGACGCCTGCCGGGACGGCGGTGCGGTGCTCGTCCGCGTCCGCAACGCGGATGTCGCGGGCCGGCCAGGGGTAGCCGTGGAGGTCACGGACACGGGGAGCGGTATCGCACCCGGGAGACTGGAACGCATATGGGACCCGTACGTGACCAGCAAGGGGACCGGCACCGGGCTCGGACTGGCCATCGTTCGACAGATCGTGACCGCGCACGACGGTGTGGTGGGTGCGACAAGTACTCCGGGACAGGGTACAACAATCACGATCGGCCTACCGGCCAGCGAGACACTGGCCTTCACGGGAGAATGGGACCTATGGACCAAACAGTCGTCGTCCCCATCGGCTTATTCATAATGATCGTCGTGCTGGCGATCGGTGTGCCTCTGGTGCGCGCCTTCGCCCGCAACCTCGACCGGCGGAACTCCCCGCTCGCACTCTCGTCGGATATCGAGAACCGGCTGCAACAGCTACAGCAGTCAGTCGACTCGGTGGCCGTGGAGGTGGAGCGGATATCCGAGGCGCAGCGGTTCACCACCCGGCTGCTGGCCGAGCGTGGCGTGGAGAACGGGAGCGACGATGACGTGTCTGTCCGCTCCTCAGCGGCGCGATCCCGGCATGGGAGGAGATGATGATCCAGACACAACAGCCTGTGGCACCGGCACCTCCAGCGATACCTCAGGCCGCGCAGGACGCGGCCCGGCAGGCCCGGCAGGAGGCGCAGCAAGCGGTCAAGGAAGCTCTCGCGGAACAGGGTGCGGCGGCCGATGCCGGACGTACCTTCCGGATACAGGGAGCAGACGGAAAGGTCGTCACGCTGGGGCCGGAGGGTGTCGTCGTCACCCAGTCCGGCCAGACCGTGCCACCCGACTTTCCCGTGATTCCGCAAGAGGCGGTGGTCATAAGCATCGCGTTCTTCGCCATGATCGTGCTCGTCCTGGTAGGCTGGCCGATCGCCCGCGCCATAGCGCGTCGGATGGATCGCGCGCCGACTCCGCCAGCGCACCTGCCAGCCGAACAGACGGAGCAGCTCCGGCGCATCGAACAGGCGGTGGAAGCGATGGCGATCGAGGTGGAACGGGTGTCGGAGAACCAGCGGTTCGTGACGAAGCTGCTGTCGGAACGACAGCCGGACGGGGCGTTGCTGGCAGCGGCGGAGCGTGGCCGCGGAGTCGCCGAGCGCGCGCTGCCCGACGCCCCTCCGCCGCGCTGAGCAGCCGTGCCATCTGTCCTCATCGTCGACGACGAACCGAATATCCGCCGCATGGTGGGTGCGCTACTGCGCGCCGAAGGGTACGAGGTACGCGAGGCGCCCGACGGCGCAACGGCGCTGGCCCTGGCCCGGGAGGCCGAACCGGACGTGGCGCTGCTCGACCTCATGATGCCCGGTGGGCTGGACGGACTTCAACTGCTGGAGCGGCTCCGCGAACAGCGGCCCGACCTGCCGGTGGTGATGATGAGCGGTCGCGCCGGCCTGTCTGACGCGGTGCGGGCTACCAAGCTGGGCGCGGCGCAATTCCTGGAGAAACCGCTCACGCCCGAGGGACTGCTGCTTGCCCTCGGCTCGGCCATCGAGCTGCGACAGGCGCGTCGGGCCACCCAGACGTTGCGCGCCGACCTCGGCCTGGCCGGCGAGATGATCGGTGACAGCGCACCCATGCAGCGCGTACGTGAACTCATAGCGCGTGTTGCCGCCTCCGATGCACGAGTCCTCGTGCATGGCGAGTCGGGCACGGGGAAGGAACTGGTGGCTGCGGCGTTGCATTCGGCCAGTCCGCGGCGCGATCGGCCATTCATTCGCGTGAATTGCGCGGCGATCCCGCGCGACCTGGTGGAGAGCGAGATGTTCGGTCACGAGCGGGGCGCATTCACCGGGGCCATCGAGCGACGAATAGGTCGGTTCGAGCTGGCGCATACGGGCACGCTACTCCTGGACGAGGTGGGTGACCTGGGTGCCGAGGCGCAGGCAAAGCTGCTGCGCGCGCTGGAGGCTCGCGAGATAGAACGCGTCGGTGGCGGGCGACCGATCCGGGTGGACGTTCGGATCGTGAGCGCGACCAACAAGGATCTGCCGCGAGCGGTGGAGGAGGGTCTCTTCCGCGAGGATCTCTACTTCCGCCTCAACGTCATCCCCCTCACACTGCCGCCTCTTCGCGACCGGGTGGAGGATGTTCCGGCGCTGGTGCACCACTTCTCCGCCCTTCACCGTACGCGTACCGGGCAACCGTTGCCGCGCTGGACACCCGACGCAATAACGACGCTGGGCCGCTACCAGTGGCCGGGGAACGTGCGCGAGCTGGCGAACATCGTCGAGCGACTGGCCATCCTCCATGCCGGCCAGACGGTGAGCACGACCGAAGTGTGCGCGGTGCTCCCCGAAGGCCGCTCGCTTGCGCCATCGTCGCAGATGGTCGACGTGGTGTCGGCCATCGATGGCCAGGGAACTGGTGCAGACGACAGCTTCTCCCTTCCCATTTCCCTTTCCGATTCCCTGGACGACTACGAGCGGGCACTCATAATGCGCGCGCTCATGGCGGCACGGGGCAACATCGCCGAGGCGGCGCGGCGGCTGCAGACTGACCGCCCCAACCTCTACCGACGGATGCGCCGCCTGGGTATCGACGCGGAGGCCTCCCAGCCATGAAAGTGCCAGCCTTCCTCACGGCCCTGGACGGCCCCGTGCACCGGTTCCTTTTCGCTGCCGCGCTCGCAATGGCCCTGCTGCCACTGTCCGGGGCCGCGGACGCGCAGCAACCTCGAACGGATTCGGCAACAGTGCGGGACGGACCGCTCCCCAGGGCCATCGGTCGCGAGGCACTGGGCGTCTACAACCAGGCGAACACGCTGCGCAGCCTGGGTCCATACAGGGTGGACAGTGGCGCAGTGGTGGAGCGCGATGTCGCGGTGGTGGATGGCCCGGTGATCGTGGCCGGTCACATCTCGGGGCGGCTGGTCGCGATAAACGCGAATGTGGAGCTGGCACAGGGCGCGCGGATCGACGGCGACCTGCTGGTAGTGGGCGGTCGGGTCACGGGAGTTGCCGGCGCCGTCATCGGCGGTGGCGTGCGGGTCTATCGCGGCCGACTCGACTATCTGGAAGAGGGTGACGTACTCGTGTCCACGGACACCACGGGGCGAGTGCAGGCGGGGCTGGAGGATTTCTGGTTGCAGTGGCGCGCCCGCGATCGACGCAGTGGGGTGCGCTTCAAGTTGACCACCGCGAAGAGCTACAACCGTGTCGAGGGACTACCCATCATGGTCGGCCCCGAGTACCGCGCTCCGCGCGCATGGGGTGGGACCGAGCTACGAGTGTTCGGAGTTTTCCGCACGGCAAACGATTTCCGCTGGGACTCCGAGAACATAGGTCACGACGTGAGTGGTGAGATCAGCCTGGGCCGGGATCGTGGGTTGAGACTCAGCGGCTCGCTCTATGATCTCGTGCGACCGGTGGAGGATTGGCAGCTCGCCGGGGACGAGGTGGGTCTGGCGAGTTTCCTTCTCAGGCGTGACTTCCGGGACTACTTCGATGCACACGGAGGGAGCGTGAACGCCGGGCTGTTCATCGGCCCCGATGTGGAACTGAAGCTGGGTCTCGCCGACGAACGATGGGCCTCGCGGGCGAGCCGCGATCCGTTCTCGATCTTTCGCAACGGCATAGCATGGCGTGCGAACCCGGCGGCCGACGCGGGCAAGTTCCACGTTGCCGACCTGATACTCCGCGTGGATACACGCAACGTCGTGGACCGCCCCTGGTCGGGGCTCTACCTGCTGGCTGACTACGAGCATGGCAGCGGCCGGGTGAGCGAGTTCGCAGAGCTCTCGCCTGGCGTGCGTCCGATCGACGACTCGCGTGTGCGCTACGGGCGCGGTTTCCTGGACGTTCGTCGATACAGTCGCATCTCGCCCGGCGCGCAGCTCAACCTGAGGCTGGTGGCAGCCGGCTGGCTGCATGGCGATCCACTTCCCGCCCAACGTCGGCTCTCTCTGGGCGGGCCGGGGACGCTGCCTGGCTATGATTTCAGGGGTCTCGCCGGCAATGTGGATCTCGGACAGTGCTCCACCCTCACCGTGCCGGCCGGCTCGCCTGCCCAGTGTGACAGGGTGGTGCTGGCCCAGGCCGAGTATCGCGGCGACCTGCATCTGCACGACCTGGGCAGGATGGGAGACTGGCTGGGACGCGGCTGGCGTCATGGTGCACAGTGGGTCGCCTTCGCCAACAGTGGGCGCGGCTGGCTGGTTTCGCATGGTGATCCGACCGTGGGCGAGCCGCTCCAGCTATCGCGTGGAGCATTCCCGCGGCTGGCGAGTTTCCGGACCGACCTGGGGCTGGGTGTGGACCTGGGTCTGTTCGGGATCTACGTGGCGCGCGGGATTTCCGACCCCGGGCAACGCACCAACTTCTACCTGCGGCTGCACGAGCGATTCTAGTGCAGCCAATGGTCGCGCTCCCCAACGTCCAGCGACCGCCACGCCGACATCCGCGTTGGCGGGTAAAGGCCATCGGGATCACGCTCACCGTGGCGTTGACCACGGTGCTGGGCGCCGCATCCACCGCGCCCGTACTGGGAGCGGCCGCACTCATGGCCGCCCCCACCCTCCTGCTCGCTCAACGCGAACCGCGACTCTCCCTGGAGGTCGCGGCGCGGCCCGACCAGCAGGGTCCGCGTGTTCGAGCCCTGGCCGTGCTGGATGATGGACGCCTGAGAGACCTGCTGCGGAACGGTTTCCCCACCCGACTACACTTCCGCGTCGAGCTCTGGTCGACGGGCGGGCTGTTGAATGACCTGGAGGGTTCGGCGGAATGGGACGTCGTGATCCGTCTGGATGCACTGGACAACAGCTATCACGTCGCGCGCATCATGAACGACCGGGTTACGCTACTCGGTAGCTATGGGGACATAGCCCAGGCACAGGCCGCAGTGGAGCGACCGTTCTCACCGAGAATTGCCATCCGCCGCCGCGGCCGGCGGTACTATTACAGTGGGCGCGTGGCAATAGAGACGCTCTCCCTGAGCGACCTCGACGAGGTGGATCGCTGGCTGCGCGGGGAACTGGGGCCCGCGGTACGCGGCGACCGCAATCCCGGCACAGCACTGGGGCGCGGCCTGAGCAGGCTACTGATTCGCGTGATTGGCGGGGAACGAAGGCAGTTGGAGGCACGAACCGCGACCTTCTACATCCAGCCCTGAGCCGGACGCCCCGGCAGGGCTGGAGCAAGGATCAGGCGCGTGCGATCAGTGCGGTACCCCGTTCCAGTTCCTCGATCTGGTCGAGCATCTCGCGCCCGTAGAAGAGCTGGATGTAGTGCGACTGGATCGGAGTCAGCCGTCGGACCACCCACGACAGGTGGACGAAGTGCGGCTCGCCAGGGCGTACGAGCGGATGCATCCCGATCTCCACGGGAAGCCGGTTGGCCTTGCGCGTATTGCACGAGCTGCAGGCCGTGACGACGTTCTCCCACACATTCAGGCCGCCCCGGGAGAGCGGGATCACATGGTCGCGGGTGAGCGCCTCGCGCAACTTCAGTTCTCCCGTCGACCGCCCACAGTACTGACAGCGGTAGTGGTCGCGAGCGAAAAGGAACGTGTTCGTCACCTGCTTGCGAAAGCGGCGTGGAACATGGATGAACTTCACCAGCCGGATGACAGCGGGGCGCGGGATGGTCAGCCGTTCCGAACGCACCGGTCGCGTTCCGTCGGCTTCCACGATCTCTGCCTTGCCATCTATCACCAACCGTAGCGCCCGATGAAGAGGTACCATGGTCAGCGGTTCAAACGACGCATTGAGTGCCAGACAGCCCACGACCATGCACACCTCCCGTGCTTCGATCGGCCCACTCGTCACCCTGCGAGATTCTCTGTCCGTAATACCATCCAGACAGCCATTCAGTTCACGACAACACCATCCCCGACCGTGACGGCCGACCCATGACCGACTCCCGCGCGCGCCCGGCCTGCTGCAGCCTGGGGGACCGCAGTCAGCCAACCATGCCGGTCGGGGATCCTGCCGGTGGCGATACCGAGCAGTTCGCGCTGGAGTGACAGGGCGACAGGTCCAGGCCGACCGGTGCCGATCGGGATCCGATCCACCGACCGGATCGGGGTCAACTCGGCGGCCGTGCCGGTGAAGAACAGTTCATCAGCCACGTAGAGCATCTCACGCGGGATGGTCTGTTCACGGACCTCCAGCCCTACGTCGCCCGCCAGCCGGATCACCGAGTCGCGCGTTATGCCCTGGAGTATCCCGGCATGGACGGTGGGTGTATACAGTACGCCGTCACGCACCAGGAACAGGTTCTCACCGCTGCCCTCGGACACGAAGCCAAAGGAATCCAGCATGATCCCTTCGGCGTAGCCGTCGGCGCGCGCCTCCATCTTGGCGAGCTGCGAGTTCAGATAATTGCCGCCGGCCTTGGCCATGGCCGGAAACGTGTCCGGCGCCGGACGCCGCCAGCTCGAGACGCGCACGTCGACGCCGTCGGTGAGGGCAGACTTTCCCAGATAGGTTCCCCAGCGCCACGCGATGACGAACGTCTCGATCTGGTTGACGGGTTGGACGATCGCCATGTCCTGTCCGGTGCGCACGAGTAGCGGCCGCAGGTAGCACGATGTCAGGCCGTTGGCCGCCACCGTGCCGACGCAGGCCTCCATCATGGCGTCCACATCGTACGCCACCGGCATGCGGTAGATACGCGCCGAATCGACCAGTCGGCGCATGTGCTCGCGAAGCCGGAAGATGGCGCCGCCAGCAGCGGTCTCGTAGCACCGCAGTCCTTCAAAAACACACGACCCGTAGTGCACCACGTGACTCATCACGTGGATCGTGGCGTCCTGCCAGGGAACGAACTCGCCATCGCGCCAGATGACGTCGGTCGGTCCGGATGGAGTGTCGCTCATGAAGTCCTCCTAGCCTGTGACGGCCGCAATACCGTACCAATATCCAACCGGTTCGGATGGCGACACGGATGATAACGTGATGACGGCGGGGCTCGCCAGCGGCAGCCGGAAGGGTTGGACCGGCGCCGGGGCATCCGTACCGCTCGGCTCCAACCAATCGCTGCTCGGCAAGGGCCCCGCAGGGCACGCTGGACAGGGTGATCCAGGTAGTCGGCAGACCCACCGATCCAGGCCGGGCGACCTTAACGTCGGCTGGTCCCGCGCTGTCTCACGTGAGGCGATGCGCATGGGGCGCATCCGTGAATCGGGGCCACGCGGAGTTGACACCCCGCGGATTCATCGTCATCCGGAGGCAGGACCGTGAAGATCATCCACCGGCTCTCGCTCGGCGCCATGATGGCGCTGGGAATCAGTAGCGTGGCCATCGGCCAGACTCCTACTTCGCCCCGGCCGCCGGGCACGTCGACGCCGGCAGCCGGCCAGGCGGCGAGTCCGAGAGTCGTGGCCGGTGACTCTCTGACGCGGGCACAGCGCACCGAGCGCGCCCAGCGAGTCGAACGAATGCAGCGGCAACAGAGGCAACAGCGAGCCGCACACGCTCGGAGAGCGCGACCACAGCGGATGCAGGCGCCACAACAGATGCAACGGTCGCAGCGGCTGCTGCGGTCGCAGAGCATGCAACAGCCACAGCGGCTGCTACAGTCTCAGGGTATGCGACGGCCAGAGCGGATGCTGCAGTCGCAGAGCATGCAACAGCCACAGCGGCTGCTACAGTCTCAGGGTATGCGACGGCCAGAGCGGATGCTGCAGTCACAGCGGATGCAACGGTCGCAGCGCATGCTACGGCCACAGCGGATGCAACAGTCACAGGTTATGCAACGGCCAGGGCGGATGCTGCAGTCACAGCGCATGCACCAGCCGCAGCGAATGAGCCGGCTGCAGAGGCAGCGACGCGTCCAGCAGATTCGGCGAGTGCGGGCGGCTGGGTCGGAACGACTACGCGAACAGCATCGCCGCGCTGCGCGCTTCCGCTGGTGAACTGGTCTGGTCGTTCCAGACCGTCCATCATGATCTCCGGGACCACGACCACGCTTCTCCACCGGCTCTCGTCTCGCCGCGAATCAACGGGCGTCGGTGCCGGCGGTGCTTCAGGCAACAGGGACGGGTATGCTCTCCGTCCTCAACCGCGAGATGGGTAGGCCCATCTTTCCGGTGGAGGAGCGCGCCGCGCCGACGCACCCCCCAAAGTCGTCATCCCGGCAAAAGCCGGGATCCATGGCGTGGCCGAATCATCGCCGCTGCAGGGAGTCGGCCGCGCGGCGGAGCAGCCTCAGTCGCGTCCGCTGACAATCGACCGGGCGGCGGGAGTAGCGCTGTCGCCGACAGTCGGCTCACCAGACAACGAAGCGCTGCCGCCGTCACTGTCGCTGCCAGCATCGCGCCCGAACGTGAGCGAGATCTCGACCGTTTCACCGGCGCCCACTGTCACCTGACGTTCAATGCGCCCAAACCGCTCGTGCCAGGCAGCCAACGTGTAGTTGCCCGGCGGCACTCCCTCCAGCGAGAACGCGCCATTGGCCGCTGTGACAGCGAAGTACGGATGGTCGAAGACAGCGATCCAGCCATGCGTCCATGGATGCAGGTCGCTCGTCAACTCGAGCAGCCCCGGACTGGCCAGCACCCTGTCATCCGGAACCACCTGACCGAAGTCAGTGTGGTCTATCACCGCCAGCGTCGCCCGGGTGAAGTGGCGAGAGATGCGGGTGCGCTGCGGGATGGGATCCAGGTTGCGCACGTTGAGCGTGCCGCCTGTCATCACCGCCTGCACGCGTGGCTCCAGCAGGCAGCCTGAGTTCGTGACGGCGAAGCGGCGGGAGAGCCCCAGTTCACGTCCGCTACGAATGTCGGTGAGCCAGACCACCACGTCAGCCAGGCGTTGGTCGCGGGTGACAACGGTGCGATCGGTGACCTCGCTACCGCAGATCCGCTGATGCATCGTGGGTCGGACAGTGATGCTGGCGGGTGGCTCACCGAGTAGCAGCACGGTGCCATGGATGCCGGCGTTGGAATGCACCGACGACGGCACGTATGGAGTAGATGGCGCCGCGATCACGGGAGCTGGCCCGGCGCGGCGCGCGGCGCCGTCGACTGTAGTGCCTCCCGCCACGTCGCTCGTGCAGGCGCTGGCGGCCAGGGCGAGACCGGCCACCAGGACTCTCGCAGCGCAACCACGCGGTCGGAGAGCGGACCGGGAGCGGGTCGTGAAGCTCCTGGGCGGTCGCGAGTCTGGGTGGAACGGCAAGAGGAGACTCAGAGCAGGATCAGGTCGCGCTGATAGTCGTTTGGCGTGATCACCAGTTGTCGGTCGTCGACGTAAGCGTTGACCTCCGTCCGCATGCCGATCCTGCCGCTGATGTACACTCCAGGCTCGATGGAGAAGCCGACGCCCGGGATGAGGACCCGATCTTCTCGCGTCTCCAGGTTGTCCAGATGCGGGCCCGCGCCATGCAGGTCGCGCGCATCGATGGAGTGGCCGGTGCGGTGCGTGAAATAGTCACCGAAGCCGCGCTCGACGAGGACTCCGCGCGACCGGTCGTCCACCTCGCCACCGGTGACCGGAGTGCCACTGGATATTCGCTCACGCAGGAGGGCGATTGCCGCGTCGCGCGCGTCGCGGATGGCGTTCCATACCTCCAGCGCCTGAGCGGAAGGCTTGCCGAGCGAGGCCATCCAGGTCTGGTCAGCATAGATGCCGTCCGGCTCGCGCGCCCACAGGTCCACGAGGAGGATGGAGCCATCCACGATCGGCACCGGTCTGTCGGCCGACGGGGCGTAGTGCGGGTTGGCGGCGTTCGCGCCCACCGCCACGATCGGACCGTGATCAGGCTCTTCCAGGCCATGCCTGGCGAAGCTTTCCAGTATACGCGACTGAAGTTCGAATTCCGTCATCGGCGTACCGCCACGAGCGCGGCTGGCAGCGAGCTGGAAGGCCTCCAGGGCTACCGACCGAACGACCTCGGCGGCGCGCCGGTGTGAGGCGAGCTGCTCCGGTGTCCAGACGGCGTAGAAGCGGGTGACCAGTTCGGCTGACGAGACGATCTCGCTCGCGCCTGCATCACGCACCAGTTCCAGTACCCCCGCCGGGACCCTGTCCAGATAGGGCACGGCGTCGCCTGGCGAATACTCCATCGCCACCCGGCGTCCGCTCACCATCTCGCCGATCAACCCCTCGAGCTCGCGCCAGCTACTGTAGCGCTCATGACCCCATGCCTCGGGCCATCGATCCCAGGCGCCCTGCTCGATGTTGTGCGTGATGGCCACCGGCACACCTTCGCGTGGCAACCAGACGAAGATGCGACGGGTGAGCATGCCCTGGAGCCCGAGCAGACCGGCGGCGATCGGATTGGCTCCGTGGAAGTCGTAGACCAGCCAGCCGTCGATATCGGCCCCGGCGAGCGCCTCCTGGAGGCGCGGCAGCGTTTCTGGAGTGAGCATGGAAGCAAGATAGTGCGAGAATTCAACGAGCGTGACGATCAACGATGTGCCTGCATGACCCCAGCCAGCGCGTCGCGATCCGGGCTAACCCCGGCTACGCTTCCATTCGGCCCGCCACTCGCAACGCCCCTCGCCGCGGTCGGCGCAGCGAACATGCTCCACCATCCCGTCGCCGCCGACCAGCAGACGCAACAGTTCCTTCAGCACTGACTCGTAATAGGTGCAACCTGCCGAACGGGGAGCAGCGAGCGCGGTCACCGTCACCGGGACCTGCAGGAGGAGCGAGGAACCGGTCCTGACCACCACCCCGTTCAGGAAGCGGACAGCCAATCGTCGGGACTGGCGCAGAGCCATCGGTCGGGCAACCAGCGAGGGAAGTATCCGCAAGGTCCGCCGCGTGAGCGGGGAGAGGGTGGCATACGCCTGTACGGCGAGCAGTTGTCCGGCCTGTCTGTAGACCTGCTCCGCATCCGGTCGACGGCCAATCAGCCTGGCAAGCGCCGAGGCCTCGTCATGCGACGGTCGCTGACTGCGTTTCACCGCATCGGTGTAACGACCGATCTGTGCGTAGACCGTATCGCTCAGACCGAGGCGCTTGTTCCTCAGTTCGGCCAGGTAGTCGGCGTCGACGTCATCGCCGGTAGGCGTGTCGATCTGCCGAACTGCCTGGAGCAGACTCAGTGGGAGCCGCGCGTCTACTGTGGGATCCATTGGGAGGGTTCGGGGCAACCTTCCAAGGTAGCGATCCGTGCCACAACGTTCAATGGTTGCGCGGCGGTAACCTATCCGGCTCCTGACGGCGATGTCCCCATGCCGAGGTTCGCCATATTTCCCCTGCCCGGGCCATCAGGCGTCGCCGGTCGCGGGTTGCGTACCACGGCCGGTGAGGACGACATTCGACAGCTAGTCCCGACGTCTCTCCAGCGAACCGACGTGCCCTTGCGATCATCAGCAGAGCAGGATGGGTCATGCCGAAGCCGAACGTGGCCGAACAGAGCCAGCACCGGCTGGGATGATGGGACCGACTGCGCGCTGACGGCCACCCGGGCCCCAACGACATGAGAGCCCCATCGTCCTGACCGTGGCCGTGCGTCTCGTGGTTGGCGCCGTCGGTGCGACCGCCATCGCTGCCGCTGCCTATCGCGTGAACAGCCTCTCGCGTGGCGGCGCGGTGATGGCAACGCTGGTGGGTGCGGTCGCCTTCGGTGCCGGCTGGGGATGGGCAGCGCTCCTCGTTGCCTTCTTCGTCGTCTCGTCGGCGCTATCCCGTATCGGCGCGACGGAGCGCGAGCTCCGGACCGCAGCGCTGGTGCAGAAGGGAGGAGCGCGCGACGCGGTGCAGGTCGCGGCCAACGGCGGTCTGTTCGCGCTGGCCGCCGCTGGCTACATGCTCTGGCCCCACGACTCGTGGCTGGCCGTGGGCGCTGGGGCCCTTGCCGCTGCCGCGTCGGACAGTTGGGCGACCGAGCTCGGCACGCTCGCCCGCCGCCCACCCCGCCTGCTGGTGGGATGGCGTCCGGTCCCGGCCGGGACGTCAGGAGCGGTGAGCGGTCCGGGGATGGCAGCCGCCCTGGCCGGCGCCCTCTTCATCGGCACCGTGGCCTGGCTCGCTGGCTGGCCCCTGCTGACAGCGGCCAGCGCGATCGTGGGAGGAGTTGGTGGTTCGCTCGCCGACTCGCTGCTGGGGGCCACCATCCAGGGGCGTCGCCGATGCGACGCCTGCGGCACCATGACGGAGCGGATCGTGCATGACTGCGGCCAACAGACGTTACCTGCCGGAGGACTGTCATGGGTGGACAACGACATGGTGAATGGAGCGGCGACGCTCGTCGGCGCGTTCCTCACGCTGGCCCTGGCACTGTCCATCCAGCTCTTCCTGGACTGATGCGCTTCCGACCGCCGCGCATCGTTCTCGTGCTCCTCGTCGCCGCACTTGCCGGAGCGACAGCGTGCGGTGGTGTGCCGACAGAGCTGGATGATACCCGATCCCCGGTGCTCGCCGGCGGCGGTGCCGTGGCGGAGCGGGATCCGGCTCTTCTGGGGCTCTGGTACCGGCGCGCCCTGGCCACTGACGGGCTGGGCAATGTGTTCAGCATCGAGACCATCTGGAGCTTTCAGGAGGACGGCACGGTACGGCGTCGTCTCATCACCTACGACATGTTCAGCGACGTCACGGATGAGCTGGTGGCAACGGGGACATGGACGACGAGCGGCAGTAGCGCCAGCAATGCGGGGACGGTGAGCATCGAGTTCACCTCACCTGCCGCCACCCTCCTGCGCCTCGCCTATCAACTTGCCGTGGACGCCCGGGGCACCGTGCTGGTGCTGGACGGCATTCCCTACCAACGCGGCTTCAGGTGACGGGCCCCAGGTGAGTCGGGGACGTGTGGTGGTTGTGGGTGGTGGCCCGGCCGGCGCGGCGACGGCGTGGCAACTGGCCACTGAAGGGGTGGATGTTCTGGTCCTGGAACGTGCCCACTTTCCACGCGACAAGGCCTGTGCCGAATACCTGAGCCCGGGGGCGACCGGGCTTCTGGAACAGATGGGGGCGCTGACTGCGGTGGAGGCAGCGGCGCCGGCCCACCTGGCCGGAATGATCATCCGGGCCCCCGGCGGCCTCCGCATTCGCGGTGACTTCGCGCGGTGCGACGCTGCCGGGCCACCGGCACGCGGACTCGCCATCCGCCGTACGCGTTTCGACCCCATCCTGCTGGATTGCGCGCGAGCCGCCGGTGCCGAGGTGCTGGAGGGAGCGCGGGTGACGGCGTTGCAGGAGGACGAGTATGGTACGGTGACGGGGGTGGAGGCCACGGTAGCCGGCGTCAAACGACGTTTCACGGCTGACCTGGTGGTGGGCGCCGACGGACTGAGATCCGTCGTGGCGCGCAGACTGGGCCTGCAGCGCCGTGGCGGCCTGCCGCGCCGCATAGCCGTGGTCACGCACTTTCGTGGAGTGCTGGGGATCGGCGAGTATGGCGAGATGCACGTCGAGCGTGACGGCTATTGCGGGCTCGCCGACGTGGGATCGGGCGAATCCAACCTGGCGCTGGTCGTGCCGGCCGGCCGCGGGCGCGAACTGGCAGGCGACGCGGCTGGCTTCCTGGATCGCTGGCTGGCCGCGCGCCCGCAACTGGCGCCCCGCTACCGGAATGCCGAGCGGGCTGGACCGACGCTGGCGACTGGTCCGTTCGCGTCCAGCACGCGCCGGCCGTGGGCCCCGGGAGCCGCGCTGGTGGGTGATGCCGCATCCTATTTCGACCCGTTTACCGGCGAGGGGATCCACGCGGCACTCCACGGCGCCCGGCTGCTCGCCCCGTTCGCACTGAGCGCGCTGGACTCCGTCAACGGAAGGGAGGGATCGCCGGCGCAACGGCAGCGGCGAGCGACGGCGGCCCTGCGTGCGTACGGACGGGCGCGCTGGAAGGAGTTCGCCGGCCAGTGGATGGTGGAACGAGCCATAGCCGCAGTGGTGGCCCATCCGGTTCTGATGGACCGTGCGGCCGCCTCGCTCTCGCGACGTCGAGACCTCGCCGACCGCCTGGTGGGAGTGACTGGCGGGCTGCTGCCAGCGCGCTCGGTGCTCAGGCCAGACTATATCTATTCGGTATTCGGCTTCTGAGCGCAACAAGGCCAGGTTGCATGGGCCGCACGACGCGGTGATGAAGCGAAGCGTGAAACGTTCAACCCGGCCTGGATGAATTTCGAGATGACAATCGACCCCGACAGTTTCCGAGCCGCACTCGGCCGCTTTGCCTCCGGCATCACGGTGATCACGAGCCGCCGTGCTGATGGCCGCGACGTCGGCATGACGGCCAGCGCGTTCTGCTCGCTGAGCCTTGACCCGCCGCTCATCCTGGTATGCGTGGAGAGGAGCGCATCGCTGCATCCGGTGCTCGAGATCGGCCTGCCGTTCGCCGTGAACATCCTGGAATCGAGCCAGGAGGCGATCAGCCGCCGCTTTGCCGGCACCGAGCTGGATCGGTTCGACGGGCTGGGCTTCAGCCGGGGACAGACCGGCGCAGCACTGCTGGACGACGTGCTCGCCCATCTGGAATGCCGCATCGAGATGCTGCATCCCGGCGGCGACCACACCATCTGCGTGGGAAGGGTCGAGGCGATGAATGTGAACCGTGGCCTTCCGCTGCTCTACTATCGCGGCGGCTATGCCCAGCTCGAACGCTGAACAAGGGGCGCATCGTGTGGTTCACGCCGCAGCGCCGGCGGGGCATGGAGATACTGGATCAACCCGGAGTCGACCCGGCGCTACGCCTGCGCTCGCTTGCCGACGTGAGCCGGAGCAACATGCTCTTTGGCGGCCGCGCCGCGGTGGTGGCCGAGGTCATGCGCGTGCTGCCATGCCTGGGCGCAAGGGCGACGCTGCTGGATGTCGGCAGCGGGCTGGGCGACATCCCGGCGGCAGCGCGTGTCGCGGCACTGCGGCACGGGATACGCATGGACGTCCTTGGCGTCGACATGGCGCCGGAGCTGCTATCGGCCAGTCGCACACGGGGCGTGGAAGGTGTCTGCGCCGACGCGTTCAGACTTCCCTTCGCTGATTCCAGCGTCGACGTGGTCACCTGCTCGCAGTTGCTGCACCATTTTCCCGAAGCGGAGGCTCGGATACTGATCCAGGAACTTCATCGCGTGGCGCGGGAGCGCGTAATCGTCGCCGACCTCCGCCGGAACTGGATTGCCGCCGCCGGCTTCTGGCTGGCCTCCTTCCCGCTCGGCTTCCATCCAACCACACGACACGATGGGACGCTCAGCGTGTTGCGCGGCTTCACGGCCGGCGAGCTCAGCGCGCTCGTGCGGGAGGCAGTTGGCGTGACGCCAGTGGTCCGTCGGCGGGTGGGCTGGCGCGTGAGCGCGGTCTGGTCAACGTAGTGGATGGAGCTCAGATGAGAGAGGCGAGGAGTGGAGCGCCGGAGGGCGGCACTGCCGCCCCGGACGCGGCGGCGACGTCGTACGACCTGGGTCCGATGCCCCTCGGGCGGGCGATGGTCACGATCGACGAGCGGTTGGTGGGAGCCCCCCTGCACGTCATCTTCGACCTTGCCCGCCGTGTGGACGAGTGGCCGACGCTGCTCTCCCACTACCGCCACGTGCGCTTCCGCCAGCGGACCGACGACGGCGGCGGCCTGGTCCAGATGGCCGCCGATCGACCGTTCGGCCCGCTCGGCTGGCCCACCTGGTGGCTCTCGGAGATGAGCGTGGACGCCGAAGCGCCCAGCATCCGCTTCCGCCATGTGGGTGGAGTGACGACGGGCATGGACGTGGAGTGGACTTTCCGCGAGGTCGGCGAGGCGACGCGCGTGAAGATCGTGCATGCCTGGGACGGGCCGGAATGGCCGCTTGTCGGCATTCTCGCGGCGACACTGGTGATCGGCCCCGTCTTCGTCCACGGCATTGCCGAACGCACGCTGGCCGGACTTGCACGGGCCGCCGAGCGTCGGGCTCATCAGCCCTGAGGCCGGTGATCGGGAGCACCGGGCCACCACGCTTCCGCACCGCGACACCGTACTGCCCACGCGCCCAGGCCCTTCCACCAGGGTCATCGCTCACCCAACCTGCATCGCTCCTCAATCATGCATCGTCGTCGCGTAGTCATCACGGGCATAGGCGCCATCACTCCGATCGGTCTGACACGTGAGGGATTGATGGAAGGACTCCGGCGGGAGCGCTCGGCTGTCGGCACGATCACCCGTTTCGACCCATCCATCTTCCGGAGCCACAACGCCGCCGAGGTGAACGACTTCCACGCCGATGACTTCCTCGAGGAGCGGCGTGTGAAGCGGCTAGATCGCTTCGGCCAGTTCGCCGTCTCGGCAGCGCGGATGGCGCTCGACGACTCGGCGCTGAAGCTGGAGGCGGAGGATCGCGATCGGGTGGGTGCGGCCATGGGTACGGCGCTGGGTGGGGTGAGTTACGCCGAGGCGCAGCTCGCGACCTTCCTGCAGGAAGGGTTGCGCGGCGTGGATGCGACGCTCGCGCTGACCGTATTCGGCGGTGCGGCAAGCTGCAACATGGCGATCGAGTTCGGGATCCACGGCCCCAACTCCACCAACGCGATGAGCTGTGCGTCCGGCGCGATGGCGGTGGGCGAGGGATTCCGCGCCATCCGCGACGGCTATGCCGACGTCATGCTGGCCGGTGGTGCGGAGGCGCCGCTGGCCCCGCTCTGCTTCGGCGCCTTCGCTCTCATCCGCGCGATGAGCACTCGCAACGACGACCCGTCGCACTCGTCACGTCCGTTCGACCAGGATCGCGATGGCTTCGTGATGGGCGAAGGGGCAACGGTGCTGGTGTTGGAGGAACGGGAGCGGGCGGTCGCCCGCGGTGCTCCCATCCACGCCGAGGTGATCGGCTACGGAACAACCAACGATGGCTATCACATGACCGCGCCGCGGCCCGATGGGCTGCAGGCAGCACGATGCATGCGGATGGCGTTGATGGATGCAGAGGTGAGACCGACCGACGTGGACTACATCAACGCGCATGGCAGTTCCACGCCCCTCAACGACTCGACCGAGACGCTGGCCGTGAGACAGGTCTTCGCCGACCATGCCGACCGCATCCCCATGAGCAGCACGAAGGGCTACTACGGTCACGCCCTCGGTGCATCCGGTGCATTCGAGGCGGCGATCTGCGCCCTATCGCTCACCCACGGCTGGATACCACCCACGGTGAACCTGCAGCGCTCCGACGCCGCCTGCGACATGGACAACGTTCCGGGCAGCGGACGCCCCATGGACCTGCGCACCATCCTCAGCAACTCCTTTGGATTCGGTGGCATCAACGCCAGTCTGGTCTTCCGCGCCGCCGACTGAGTGGCCAGGGCGGCGTCCCGGACACTTTCCGCTGCCCCTTTCCCGATCGTGGCTTCCTGGCCATCATTGGGCCAGGACAGACATCACAACCCCAGTTCCCGGCATGCGACACGCGCTGCGTCACTTCATAGCGGAGTTCATCGGAACATTCGCGCTCGTCTTCATCGGCAGCCTCTCGCTCATGATGGCGCAGGGCACGAATGCGCCGCCCAGCGTGGGGCTACTCATCGTGGCCCTGGCGAACGGCATCGTCATGGCGGTGATGGTGACGTCGCTGATGCGCATCTCCGGTCATTTCAACCCGGCCATCACGGCCGGCCTCATGATAGCCCGTCGAATCGAGGGCTACATGGCCGGCATCTACCTGGCCGGTCAGTTGCTCGGCGCGATCACGGCGGCCTTCCTGTTGAAGGTTCTCGTCCCGATCGGCCTGTTCACGGCCACGCGCGGAGGCGGCCAGGTGATCGCGCTGGACGTCACGGGCGCCCAGGCATTCGGCCTGGAAATGATCGCGACTTTCTTCCTGGTCTGGGTGGTGTTCGGCACCGCGATCGACTCGCGGGCACCGCGCGTGGGTGGCCTGGCTATCGGGATGAGCGTGACGATGGGGATACTTGCCACCGGCCCGTTGACAGGCGGCTCGATGAATCCGGCGCGGGCTGTCGGCCCGGCGATCGCCACCGGTATCTATGAAGGACAGATGATCTTCTGGGCGGGACCAATAGTGGGTGGCCTGCTTGCCGGCCTGCTCTACGACCAGCTCTTTCTGCGACGGTCCGTGGAGCCGGTGGACCATGGCGCCATAGAACCCCTGCCGTGAGCTACAGGCTTCCCGTATCGCTGGAAGCGGCCAGGGAGCAGGCTGTGCAACTGCTCTCGCACCACTACGCGTACGACAGGCTGAGCCTGGAACAGGTAGAGGAGCGGCTCGAGCTGGCGTACCGCGCCCGCACGGTCGCCGAGCTGGATGACCTGCTTGCCGACCTGCCCACGGGTCCACAGGACATGGTCACGACCGGCGAGCGGCAGTTCTACCACCTGGCGGACGCTGAACCCGAGAGACCGACCGCCCGATTGATTTCCTTCTTTGCCGAAGTGAAGCGTCGCGGCGGCTGGACACCTCCGGCCGGCATCGAGGCCAGGATAGTGTTCGGCAGCATGCTGCTCGATTTCCGTGAGGCGCGCCTGCAACCGGGGGTGACGACGATCGACGCCAACGTCATCTTTGGCGAGCTGAAGGTGATCGTGCCGCCGGGCGTACGCGTGGTGAGCGAGGGCAATGCAGTTTTCGGAAGCTTCGATCACAACGCACCAGAGTGGGAAGACCCCGCAGTGGGCGCACCGGTGGTGCGTATAACGGGATCGGCCGTCTTTGGCGCTACCAAGGTGATCGTGCGCCTGCCCGGTGAGAGCGGACTCGCGGCGCTACGCCGGAAGTGGTTGGGCGACTGAACTCGCCCCGCTGCGCGATCAGGGACCGATGGTCAGGTAAGCTTCCTCGTAGCGCCTGATCGAGTCCATGATGATCTCCATCGCCACCTCGCTCTTCTCCCAGCCCAGCGTCTGGACGCGCTTCCCCTCCAGATCCTTGTAGATCCCGAAGAAGTGCTCGACCTCCCGCAGGTAATGACCCGGCATGTCGGCGATGTCGAAGACCTCGCGGTGGAACGGATCGTTGCACGGGACCGCGAGTATCTTGTCGTCCGGCTCACCCAGGTCCAGCATGCGCAGCACGCCGATCGGGCGAACGTCGATCTGGCAGCCTGGAAAGGTGGGCTCGTTGATGCGAACGAGGATGTCCAGAGGGTCGTTGTCCTCGTGCAACGTGCGCGGCACGAAGCCGTAATCGCCCGGATAGTGGACCGACGAGTAGAGAACGCGGTCCAGGCGCATCATTCCCGAATCCTTGTCCAGCTCGTACTTGTTCCGGCTGCCGCGCGCGATCTCTATCACAGCCGTGATCTGTTCGGGCGGATGCGGTCCCGGAACGAGGTCCTTCCAGGGATGGATCATGAGGCGGCGCGCGCCTCGCCATTCGTCGTCGTCCAGTCAGCTTCGTTCATCATACCCCGGCAGGTCGTCCGCTTCGCCAGCTCGGCCAGTTTCGCCTGGAGCAGCAACGGCAAGGCCGTCCCTTCCCCGTCCGCTGGCATTGTCTGTGGTCGACCGAATCATAGCGTCTGCGACCGGTAGCTGACACACCTGTCCTGGCGAATGTTCCAGCCGGAACGTGGGATGCTGTGGGCACGGTATGGAGGCAGGGCGCCAGTCGAGTGCTACCTCAGCACCCGACCGGGCCCGCTCCCGAAGCGCGGGTTGACGACCGAGCTGAAGATCGAGCCGAAGGTGTAACTGAGCCCCACCCGCATCGAGTAACGGTAGCTGGTGGCCAGCTCACGCCGCCGGAGAAGGATCTCCTCCTCAGTAGCATCACGCTTGACCAGGGCCAACTGGTCGCGGACCAGCGCCGCACTGCCGCGCAGGTCGAGTTCGAGCCCGCGGACCAGCCGCAGGCTCAGCCTGCCGTCAAAGCGCATGCTGTTCTTGGCCAGGTCATCCAGGTAGGTGGCCGCCTCCAGGGTGGCGTCGGCGGAGCCCCATGGTTGCCGCATGTCGTAACCCGCCACGAGCGATTGAGTGGGACGGGTCTCGGCCAGCCGGTCGAAGATCGTCTCCTCGTGGTACTCGTAGCTGCTCACGCCGGCGGAATACTGGATGGTCAGTTGGCGTCGCGTGGCCTCGGAATAGGGGAAGAAGCTGTACTCCACGGCTGGTGCGAAGCGCACCGCGAGCTTCATGTTGTCATAGGTGGACGAGCTGACGGCGGCCTCCGCACCAGCTCCCCAGTGCGCTCCAAGGCTGCGCACCAGTATGGCCCCCGTGCGGTACTGCTCACGCCGGTTCCTGACGGACCTGTCGTCGAGCTCGTAGTGATCGGTATTGATCGACCCCGACGCGCCGACGCCGAGCTTCCAGGCCTCCGTGATCCGCCTGGCGCTCACATCGCTACTCAAGTTGAACCGTGTCTGGCGAGCCTCGTCGTCCATGGAGCCGTTCGCGCCCACCTTGAACACCCAGGCATTCCATGGATCCTCCCTGGCTCCGATCTCGCTCGCCGCAGGCGGCACGTAGGAGATCGTGAGTCCGGCGGCAACCGGCGTGTCGGTCACATATCGGACCAGTCCGGCGGCGATGGACCGCGTGAGGCCAGTCCGCCGGGCGTCCTGGGAAGAGCCTGGCGGGGAGGTGTAGTGGGCCGTGGAGTTCACGCCGTCAAAGCGTCGCAGTCCCACATAATCGATCGTGTAGACCTCTCCTCCACCACCGGCGCCGAGTCTGGTGACGATCACCTGTACATCGGCATCCGCGCGGTCGCGAACGAAGGTGACAAAGGTGATCTCGGTGCGCAGGAACTCGTTGTCGCAGAACCAGCCACAATCCACGAAGACTCGCAACGACGTCGATTGCGTGCCGGAGCCCGGGAGCCCGGCCGTCGAGCTGTCGCTCGCCGAACCGGTCACCTGTGCCGTCAGCCGATCGGGACGCGACAGCGACCAGACCAGGAGTGGGACGAGGAGAAGGAGGAGCCGAAGGGAAGGGAGCGATGATGGCGACGCTGTTGCTGGCAATTGCACACACAGCCTGGAGGGAGGGTGAGGACAGGGTTGAATGCGCCCCCCTGACAAGCGATGAGAAGAACGGCGTCGAAGAGAAGCAACACCCTGTTTACGATCCAGTACGCCGGAACGTTATCGCCGGAACGTCGTCCAGGCACGGGACTTCGAGCGTCACGCCCGATCGTCCGCTGGCGCCTGGAATGGCGATTCGAGCGTGATCGCGACGTCGTTGACGGCCTCCACAAGCGCCGCCAGGGTGGCCTCGCGCGCTTCGACTCGAACGTCCAGCCCGGACTCGCGCGCAGTCTCACCGGACTGTGCGTCGAGGGCTACTGTCGGAACCGAGGCCGCAAGGACTGGCCCCACTGCTTCCATGAGAGCGCCCACCTCGGAAGCCGAAGTCACGGTGATGATGTCAACCTCGCCGCGCGTCAGGGCGTCGCGCACTGAAAGAGCGGCATCCATATCGGGCACCGCGCGATACAGCGCCATCACCTCGACCATCGCGCCCGACTGCTCCAGGCCGTCGAGCAACAGGTCGCTCGTGTCCTGTCCGGCAAGGTAGAGCACGCGACTGTTGGGCAGATCGTCCCGCCCGGACAGTGCCTCAAGGACGGCTTCGGCGTCCGGCCGCTCGGCAGTGAGATCGACGGCCAGCCCGTGCGCGAGAAGTGCCGCGGGACCAGTCGCTCCCACCGCCACCAGCCGGGCAGCGCCCAGCGCGCGGGCGTCGCGACCTGAAGCTCGCAGTTCGTGCCAGAAGACGTCGACCGCCTGCCGGCTGCCGAAGATGATCCAGTCGTACTGCTCCAACCATTGCATCGCTTCCTGGACCGGCGTCGGGTCCAGATGCTCGAGCGTGGACGGCGGCAGGCCGAGCACCTGCGCTCCCAGTTCCCGAAGTCGCCGGGCAAGGGCGGAACCGCGCGCCGGCTCGGCGACCAGCACCCGCCTACCATGCAACGGCCTCCGGTCGAACCAGGCCAGTTCGTCGCGCAGCACCACCGTCCAACCGATCACGATGACCGAGGGGGCGGTGACACCGCCGTTCCGCATCGCGGAAGCCAGAGTCTCGAGAGTGGCAACGACGGTACGCTGGTCCGGTCCCGTGCCGTCCTGCACCGCGGCCGCCGGGATCTCTCCCGGCAGCCCGCCAGCCACGAGGTCGGCGGCGACACGTGGGAACTCCTTCGCGCTGGTGTGGAGGACGATCGTGCCGCCGGCCTGGGCCAGCGCCGACCAACTGGTGGGTGACGACTCGCCGGCCGTTGCCGCTCCGGCGGTGGCAATGGTGACAGCGGAGGAGATGCCGCGGTGCGTGACCGGTATACCGGCATGGGTAGCAGACGCGACGCCCGATGTGACGCCCGGCACCACCTCGAAGGCGACGTCGGCCTCTGACAGGGCCAGAGCTTCCTCGCCCCCGCTGCCGAAGATCCACGGATCGCCCTCCGTCAGCCGCACCACGCGCCTGCCCTCACGAGCCAGCCGGACCAGCAGATCATTGACCTCCTGCTGGCTCACGGAGCGCGTGTCGTCGTCACGGTTGCCGACGAAGTGCACTTCAGCCGCGGGCAGCGACGGATCGCTGCGAACGAGCATGGAGGGGTGTTCCCGCCCATCGTGGACCACGGCGTCACAGACGTCCAGAAGGGCGCGAGCGCGAACAGTCAGCAGTCCCGGGTCACCCGGCCCGGCGCCAACGAGGTAGACGATTCCGTCAGGCGAGGCCGAATGGCTGCCGACGTCCACGAGATATTCATCGCGGTACGCCGCCAGCCAGGACGGCGTGGCCTCGTCGGGATCTGCGTCACCCGTTGATCCGTCAGGGAGATCGGCATCCCGTGGCCCCAGCGACCCGTCATCGAACAGGTCGTGGTCATCGGACTCGTTGCTGACGCTCATCGTGCGCTCCTTCCACGACGCTCAGCCTCGTCGAGCGCCGCTTCACGCCGCGCCAGATCGCGTGACCGCCACCAGAGCGAAGCGCTGTAAAGCACGTAGATCGTGGCGGCGACCACGTAAGCAGCGTGGAAGTAGAACTGGTTCTGCGGCATCAGAGTAGCCCCTCCTCGCGCGCCGCCAGAAGATCGGCCCGCACGGCAAGCCGGTAACGGGCCCTCAGGAATGCAGCGAAGAGCAGCGTGAACGCCACGAACGCCATGAAGAAGGTAAGCTGCATCTCACCCGGCATGGATGGCGCGCTCGGCTTGAGCAGGATGGGCATGGGATGCAGGGTTCGGAACAGGTAGACACTGAGGTGGATGAATGGCACGAGCAGAGCCGCCAGGATCCCGAGCACGGCCGAGAATCGCGCCCTCATCTGTGGCTCCTCCACCGCACCGCGAAGGATGATGTATCCCACGCCCACGAACCAGAGAAAGAGCGTGAGCGTGAGTCGGGCATCCCACGTCCACCAGGCGCCCCAGATAGGCTTTCCCCACAACGGACCGGTACAGAGCACGACCGTCGTGAACACCACCCCCACCTCGGCGGCGGCAGCGGCTGCGCGGTCCAGCTTCTCATCCTTCAGCCAGAGATAGAGCAGGCTGGCGACGGCGACCAGTCCGAAGCAGAGATAGAGGCCGACGAAGGCAGCGGTCGCGTGCACGTAGAGGATCTTCTGCGCCGGTCCCTGTGCCGCTTCCAACGGCGTGAAGTAGATGGCCCGCACATAGGTGGCGGCGACGGCCAGCACGGCGACGGCGAACAGCCAGTCGAAGATCGGACGCGGCTCATCCCGCAATGGCGGCATGGCAACGGTGGACGGTACGGTAGTCACTTTCAGTCTTCCAACGTGTATGGGAAGGCGAGCGTGCAGGCTACGAGAAAGACGAGGTCGAAGGCCAGCAATATGCGCAGCCATGGCCATGCCTCGTCCATGGGGCGGCCGGCCAGCAGCCGCGCCGTGACCTGCGCCGCCGGCATGACGACAGGGACGAAGAACGGGAGGGCGAGCATGGGGAGCAGCAATTCGGCCATGCGGGTGTTGGTGGCCATCGCGCTGAACAGAGTACCCACACTCACCAGGCCCACCGCGGCGGCGACGGTCAGCGCGAGGAGCGCCGGCCAGACGCCCGTGAGCGGCAGGTTGTAGAAGAGCGCCACGGCGGGAATCGCGCAGGCCTGGATGAGACAGACGAACACCAGGTTGCCCAGTGCCTTGCCCAGGAAGATGGACTCCCGGTCCACCGGCGAGGCCAGCAGGGCATCCAGCGCCCGATCGTTCTGCTCGAGGGCGAAGGAACGGTTGAGTGCCAGCAGCCCGGAGAAGGTGAAGATCACCCAGAGCACGCCGGGTGCGAGGTCGATGCTGGCAACGGCCGTGGCGTCCCAGGCGAAGAAGAAGATGACGACGGCGAGCAGGGTGAAGGCGAGCGCGGAGAGTATCGCGCTCCGGGTACGCAACTCGATCGCCAGATCCTTGGCCGCTATGAGTAGCGCCGCCCGCAGCAGTCCAGGGCGGGCGCGGACCACGGCGTCAGCCGGCATTGGTGACCATCTCCCTGTACTCCTCGGCATAACTGGCGCCATCTATTGCCTCACGGTCGTCCTGGCGGACGAGCCGACCGGCGCGCATCACCGCCGCCTGGGTGGCCAACGCCAGCCCTTCGGCAAGGTTGTGAGTGACGAGGACGAGCGTCGCTCCCTGCGCACGCAGCTCGGAGAGCAGCGACGTGAGAGCCCCGGCGCCTGCCTCGTCCAACCCCGTATAGGGTTCGTCGAGGAGTAGCACCCGCGGCCCATGGACGATGGCGCGGGCTATCGACACCCTCTGTTGCAGCCCCCGACTGAGCGCTCTCACGGGCTGTTCGGCGCGCTCCAGCATGCCGAGCCGCTCGAGCGAAGCGTCGGTGGCGGCCAGCGGATCACGCACGCCGTATAGCCGGGCGGTGAAGACGATGTTCTCGCGTACGGTCAGCGCGTCGTAGAGCATGCTCTGGTGCGATAGCAGCCCCACCTGCGCCCGAGCGGCGGCATCACCGCGGGTAGGTGATCCGGCCAGGAACACCGTTCCGCGCGTGGGGCGGAGGAGCCCGGCCAGAATACGCAGGAGCGTTGTCTTCCCGGCGCCATTGGGTCCGAAGAGGGCGAGGCAACTACCGGCCGGGAGGCTGAGCGACACCCCGTCCAGAGCCTTGCGTCGCCCATAGACGCGCGTCACACCCTGCGCCTCCAGCATTGGGGCGGAGGGCGCTGTCACGGAAGCGGCGGAGATGAGCGGAGAGGCGGCGGCCAGGGGCATCCGGTTGACAATAACCGCGCGCGCCCGGAGCGTCGAGGAGCGGAGGCCCACTGCATGCGTCGTCGTGCGGTGGCTTGCATCGTCAGGCTCCGGCCGTATTGTGGCATATCATCGTGGAAGTCATTCATCTTCGTCCCCGCTGCCATGAGCGACATAGACGTCCTGCTGACCGAGAGCCGCACCTTTCCGCCGCCCCAGGATTTCCGCGATGCGGCGGTGGTCAACGATCCCGCAATCTACGACCGGGCAGAAGCGGACCCGGAAGCCTTCTGGGTCGCCCAGGCACAGCGCCTCGAGTGGATGCGGCCGTGGGATCGGGTCATGGAGTGGGAGCCGCCGCACGCCCGGTGGTTCGTGGGTGGTCAACTCAATGCGTCGGTCAACTGCATCGATCGGCACCTGCGTGACGCCACGCGCAACAAGGCTGCGCTCATCTTTGAGGGAGAGCCAGGGGACCGGCGAACGCTCACCTACTGGGACCTCTACTGCGAGGTCACGAAGTTCGCCAATGTCCTCAAGGGGCTGGATGTGAAGCGCGGCGACCGCGTGGCGATCTACCTGCCAATGATTCCCGAGGCAGTGATCGCCATGCTCGCCTGCGCACGCATCGGCGCGATCCACTCTGTGGTCTTCGGCGGCTTCTCGCCGGATTCGTTGCGCGACCGGATCAACGACGCCCAGGCGACAGTACTCATCACCGCCGACGGCGGCTATCGCCGTGGCCAGATCATCCCTCTCAAGCGGAACGCCGACCTGGCGATGGCCGAGACGCCGAGTATCCGCCACTGCGTGGTGGTGATGCGGCGGCCCGGTTCGGTCGGCGACGCCACCTTCGCCCAGATGACCGAGGGGCGCGACCAGTGGTGGCATCGCCTCATGACCCGCGCGCCGATGCACTGCGAGCCCGAGGCGATGGATTCTGAGGACGTACTGTTCATCCTCTACACCTCGGGCACCACCGGCAAGCCGAAGGGGATCGTCCACACCACCGGTGGTTACATGACCGGGACAGTGGCAACGACCGAGATGGTCTTCGACCTCAAGCCTGAGGATGTCTTCTGGTGCACCGCCGACGTGGGCTGGGTGACGGGTCACTCCTACGTGACCTATGGTCCGCTCGCCGCGGGCGCCACCTGCGTGCTCTACGAGGGCGCTCCCGACTGGCCGGAGAGGGACCGGTTCTGGGCGATCTGCGAGCGGCTGGGTGTGACGATCCTGTACACCGCCCCCACGGCAATAAGGGCGTTCATGAAGTGGGGCGCGCAGCATCCGGCGGCTCACGACCTGTCGAGGTTGCGGCTGCTCGGCTCGGTTGGCGAGCCGATCAACCCGGAAGCCTGGATGTGGTACCGTGAACACATCGGCGGCAACCGTTGCCCGGTCGTGGATACCTGGTGGCAGACGGAGACGGGGGCGATCGTGGTCTCGCCGCTGCCCGCCATCACCGTTACCAAGCCGGGGAGCGCGACGCGGCCACTGCCCGGCTACAGCGTGGAGCTGCTCAACTCCGACGGCGCCGTGGTGCCGGTGGGAGGAGGATTGCTGGCGATCACGCGCCCCTTCCCTTCCCTCGCCCGCACCATCTGGGGCGACGACGAACGGTTCGTCCAGACGTACTTCTCCAGGTGGCCCGGTCGCCCGGACCTGTACTTTGCCGGCGACGGAGCGAAGCGTGACGACGACGGCTACTTCTGGATCCTGGGCCGGGTGGACGACGTGCTGAACGTGGCCGGCCACCGCATTGGCACGATGGAGGTGGAATCGGCGCTGGTCGAGCACGAGGCAGTGGCCGAGGCGGCGGTGGTGGGCAAGACGCACGAGCTCAAGGGACAGGCGATCGCCGCCTTCGTGACCCTTCGCGACGGCTTCCATCCATCGTCGGCGCTACTGGACGAGCTGCGTGATTTCGTGGCCGAGAAGATCGGACCGATAGCCCGTCCGGACGATGTGCTCTTCTCGGCCGATCTCCCCAAGACCAGGTCGGGCAAGATCATGCGCCGCCTGCTGCGCGACATCGCCGAGGGGCGCGCGCTGGGGGACACCACGACGCTGGCCGATCCGGCGGTGGTGGCGAGCCTGAAGATGCAGTACGAGGACCGCGAGTGACGCCGGCGCGCCGGCTGGGGTCCCCGTGGATGACGGCTTCGCCACCCTCCCGCCTGCTGCAGCGGGGGGGAGCCTTTCCCTGGTATGCCATCTGCACTACCGTTCCGGATCACCCCTGACCGGCGACCATGCTGCGTAACCTGCTCCCAGAGAGTCTTTTCCCCCGCAAGCTTCCAGCGGCGGCCGATCGTCGTCTCCGGCTGGCGCAGGCGCGTGCCGAGGAGGCAGTGATAAGGGCGCACGTGGACAATGCGCTGATGTTCGTGGACACCCTGGCCGAGGATCTCTCCTTTGACCGGGCGATCGAGACGTACATCCGGACGATGGGGATACCCGAGCCGCTGGCCAGCGTCGTGGCCACCCGTACACTGGTGGTGCTGGGTCAGGATCTGGTGCCGTATCGTCGTCGTGGCCGCGACCAGGAGACGGCCGGGGACGAGGACGGCGCGAGCAGCCGTCCGAGGTTGCGCCTGAACGACGCGGTGGAGGCCCGCCAGCGGGCGATGCGGCGCGCCTGAGGGAGTGCAGGCGCAGTGCTGCAGCGGTTCTCCGGGGAGGGTGCGCGCGGCTGATCGTTTCCAATCCGGCCGCGTGCACCGTCGCTAACGTCTGCTCGTCCGCCGATCCAGGAGCACGACCACGAAGATCGTCAGCACTATCAGCGCCGAGACCACGCACCAGCGACAGATGGCGTGGATGACGAACAGTTCGAGGTACGTCAGGTAGGCCGAGAAGAGGACGCCGCATGCGGCGAGCAGCAGTAGCAGGCGGGGCACCATGGGATGCTCCAGCCAACGCTCATGCACACCCGCAAAGGCGACCGTGAAGAGAGTCGCGTAATAGCCCATCCCCCAGGCCGCCACCGGGATCCCGAAGAGGGATCCCCAGGCGCTCAGGTTCACGATGTCGCACGACCCCGAGCCGCAGGCCAACTGTCCGATGAACCCGAGCTTGAACAACGTCAGGTAGAGGGACACGAAGAAGCCGGCCACGGCGAGGGCGGCCACGACCATCCGGCCGGTGACCGCCGGGCCGACGCGTACGGCGCCGGCCAGGTCAGCTTCAGTTGCGGCCACCGAACGGGACCAGCGCCTGGGCAGCGCTGTCAGCGCCCGGAGCCGCCACGGGAGCCGCCGGATCTATTCCCTTGGCCAGGAGGAGTGAATCCACGACCGCCTTGATCTGGTCGTAGGTCCCCCCACCAGCCATCACGACGTCATTGATGATGAAGGTGGGCGTGGAGTTCACGCCGCGCTGCATGCCCTCAGCCCGGTGGGCCGTGATGAGGTCGTGGAACTTGTCGCTGTCGTAGCAGGATTCCCACTGGGCGACGTTCAGGCCGATTGCCTTGGCGTAGCCGCTGAAGATGCCCCGGGGATTTCGTGCGCGTCCGGCAGCCCAGTCGTTGAATCCAGCGTAGATGGCGTCGTGCATCTTCCAGAAGTTCTCCGTTCCCTGGTCGCCGGCGCAGGCAGCGGCGTAGGCGGCCGCGGCGGCGCTCCGATGGATCTCGACGAGCGGGAAGAAGAAGTACTCGAAGCTCACCAATCCGGTCGACACTAGACGGCTACGGATGTCGGGCTCGGTGATGGTGGCGAACTGCATGCATCCGGGGCACTCGAAGTCGGCCCACTCGCGGATGCGCACGGGCGCGTCCTCGTTGCCCATGAGGTAGCCGGCAGTGGCCACCGGCGGTGCGCTGGGATCGACCGGGAACAGGTCCTGCTTGGCAGGACGAGTGTTGAGGGCGATGGCAATTATGGCGGCGACAGCGATGCCGCCGATCAGGAGGTAGAACTTGCCGAATCCCCGGCGGCGCGGCGTTACCTTGGCCAAGCTATGAATCCTCGTCGTCGTCGGGCTTCCATTCAGTACCCCAGGCGCTCTCATCGCCGCGTAGCGCGTCGGCCACGATACGGCGATCGTTCGCGACCTCGGGAGTGTCGTAGGTTACCCGGACCTCGTAATGAAAAAGCTCGCTGCGGATCGCGCCCGTAAGCCTGATGAGCTCACCGGCGTGTCGCAGGAGGGCATCCTGGTGGTCCAACTCATGAATTCGGTCGGCCAGGCTCCGGAGCAACGCCTCCAGATTACGGGCCCGGCCCTCATCGTACGTCTGATCGGACATCTCTGTCATCCACGGTCGCTGGCCACACACGTGGCCGGTAAGCTATGATCGGAGCAATGTTTCGCAAGCGGGCAGCGAACCTGTACCTGGCCAAGAATGCACCCTGACCAACTGCGCGTAGCCGTGGGACCGGGCGCCGTCCACGTGGACCGTTACGGACACGGCGGCACGCCGGTAGTGCTCCTGCACGGCTTTGGCACGTCCAGCTTCCTCTGGCGTCACGTCGCGCCGCGGCTGGCTCGTCTAGGGCATACCGCATTCGCCATCGATATGTTCGGCTACGGAGAATCGGATCGCCCCTGGGACTCCGATTTCGGGGTCGCTGCGCAGGCCGAATATCTGGACCAGGCACTCATATCGCTGCGAGTGGGCCGGCCGGTAGTGGTGGGCGTGGGGCTGGGCGGGGCCGTGGCCCTGCGGCTGGCCGCGACGCGTCCGGAGCGGCTGTCGCGACTGGTGCTGGTCAACACTCCGGCGTTCGACCTGCTGCCTGGCCGCGAGGTGCGCATGGTGCAGGCGGCCACCGCCCGCTTTGCCCTCCGTATCTCCCGGGGCGTCATGGGTGTGGCCCCACTGCTCACACCGGTGCTCCGCGACGGTGTTGCCGACCCGGCCGCAATGCCCGACCGGCTGGTGGCGCGTTACCTGGCTCCGTACGTGGGTCGCGACGGTGTGCGGCACCTGCTGGTGCTGGCTGGGTCGGTACGCGGGAGAGAGGTCGAGGAGCTCCTGCTGGGAGCGATCGTCACACCCACCCTGGTGGTCTGGGGGTCACGTGACCGCTGGCTGGAGTCATCACTGGCCGACCGGCTCACGGGGGCCCTTGGCGACGCGCGCCTCGTACGCCTACCCGGCGTCGGGCGTCTGGTACCGGAGGAAGCTCCGGCTGAACTGGCCAACCTCATCCATGGATTCGCCGCCCAGGGGCAGGTGACGCAGGACCGATCGGGCGTCGGCGCTTACCGCCCGGATGGAATGTCGAATGACCCCGCCGATCCGGTTGCCGGCGACGTGGCGCCCCTGCACGGCGACGCAACTGCCGACACGGCTGGAAATAAGCCCTCCAATGAGTTAGATTGATACTCTGACCTCAACATGTGAGATACATGGCCAAACAGACAACTACACGGCGCAAGAGAGAGGTCGCGGAGCCTACGCCGTTCGAGCAGGCTCGCGACGAGATGTTCCAGCACATCATGCGGTGCGGAGTCATTGGTGCGGTTCCTGAGCACCAGACCGAGTGGTTCGGCGAGACAATGGGCTATCTGACCGATCGGTACCCCGAGCTCGAGGATGAGCAGGTTGAGCAGCTGCGTACACTTGGCGAGCGTTTCGTTCAGCCGCCCAAGCAGCACGAGGCCTCCTCGGCCGCCTGAGCCTCACCCGGCACCGCTGTACCGATAGCAGATACGGAAGTACATGAGACGCCCCCCGGCTTCCTTACCGGGGGGCGCTCGCATCCGTGGACGATCCTGCCGACTGTTGAAGTCTCATCGAGCATGGCGGAGAGCTACCGCGACGCGGAGTCCACCGCCCAGCCCCAGCTCGATCGCGGGCCTCACAGGACCGACGGAAGTGCGCTCGATGCCCATGGACACGCTCACCAGGGCGCGGCCGGTGCTACCGCGGACGGCCAGGACGCCGGCGGTGGCCTGGCCATACAGTCGCCAACCGGCGGCCGTGGCGGGATCCGGAGTGAACCTCGCGACAAACTCGGCACGGCCGCTGGCGGGATCGTTTACGGCGTCCGCTGGATGTCGCGTCACTCCGACGCCGACGACGCCACCGACGGACAGGAATGGGCTCACCGGCCAGAGAGCAGCCACGCCAGCCTGGAAGGTGGTGCTCCGCGCCGCGAGGAGATCGCCGCGGGCTTCGACTGTCGCCGGGCTACGCGCCAGAGCGCCAGCCGGCCGCTGCGCTGAAGCCTGACCGGCTGTCGCCGTGAGCAGGAGCGCGAGGCCGCCCAGAAAGCTCTGAACAGTCATCGAACCCGCTCGCGCCAGAGCACCATCGTGTAGTCGGCCACGGCAACGACGGACGCCAGGCCCGTGAGGACCACCATCATGCCCGCGCGAGCGGGAATCATGAGGGCCACGAGCAGGGTCAGCATCTGGAGAACCGTGACCAGCTTGCCTGGCTTGCGCGCCCTGAACTCCACCGGCCGCAACCAACTGACGCTGCTGGCAACGAAGAAACCGAGCGTGGTCATGACGTCGCGGGAGAGCACTATCGCGACCTGGGCTGGCGAGAGCGTTCCGTGGAGCACCAGAGCAAGTAGCGCCGTGAGCACGAAGACGCGATCGGCGACTGGGTCCAGGATGGCGCCGAAGCGCGACTTGCTGCCCAGCCGTCGCGCCAGCCAGCCGTCCAGCATGTCAGATGCCGCTGCGGCGATGACCAGGGCCACGCGCGCCTCCACCCTGGGCAGGACGAAAAACGCCGGCGCGAGAAAGAGGCGGCTCAGCGAGATGAGGTTGGGCAGGGTCAGCAGTGAGCCTCCTGGCATGGCACGCAACCTAACGGACTGCCTTGTGCTTCCCCATGGCCGCCCATAATGTCCCAGCCATGTGCCTTTCCGTCGCGCGCCGAGTGTACCGCGCTTCCCGTTGAGTGAGCGTGTGTTCCCCGTCCTCAATCACCTGACTGCCGACTTCATGGGCGTTCCGGCCGAGCAACTGCGTGACTCGGGCATGCTGAGCGGCCTGCTGATAGCTGCCGCGGGCGCCGCCGGCATCACCACGCGCGGCGCGCCACGGATGCAGACGATGCCGGACGAGCACATTTCCGGCTGGCTGCAACTGGAAGACTGCCACATTGCCGTGCACGCCTTTCCCGAGCGCGAGCTGCTTCTGCTCGACGTGCTCTCCGCCGCAACCCACGACGTCAGCAAGGCCATGGCCGTGTTCGCGCGACGGCTGCTCGCGCGCGAGGTCCGCAGCGAGCAGCGCCAACGAGGATGAGCCGCATCCTGCCGCTGTTGTACTGGGGCACGATGGCGGCGATCCTGATCTGGAACATCCAGTTGGCCGGTCGCATTGCCCAGAATCGCAAGGCACCGCGCCTCATAGCGCTGCTCAGCGCACTGGCTGGTCTCCTCATCCTTCCGGCGGCGATCGCCGCCGCGGCGGCTCCATCGCTGTACAGTGGCCGGGCAGTACAGGCGATCTCGTGGCTCTGGCCGTTGGTACACCTGATCGTGGTGCTGCAGGTGGCATCAGCACTGGTGCGGCGGCACGTCACGCCCGCCATAGGGATTCCCTTCCTGCTCCTGGACCTCGTGCTTCTCGGGGTCGCGGTAGCGCGCGATCAGGTGATGGACGGAGGCCAGACGGCCCACTGGCTGGTGGGGCTTGGTGCGGCGCATGCGGGCGCGCTCGGCATCATCCTGGGGCCGTTGGCGCTGTACTCGCCCGTGGCGCTGCAGATTCCGTTGCTCGCTCCGATAGCGCCCGCTCGCTGGCGATTGTCCGGAGCACTCCGAGCGGGGCTCGCGCTCTATGCTGCGGCGTGGACGGGGCTGGTAGTGCTCGTGGAGTATCCGAGGGCCGTGCGCGCGGTGGATGCTTTCGCCCGGTACGACGCGGCGCGGCTTCAGGAGCGACCGGAGGGCGACTTCAGCCTCGGATTGCAACTCTTTCCGGATATCACCAGGCCACCCCCGCCGTTGCTGCTGGCCAATGATATCGCCCTGTTCGACTCACTCGGCGTGAACGCCGTGAGCGTCACCATAGCACCGGAGGGGGCAAGGATAGCCACCCTGGACTCCCTCGCCCGGCTGCTCGAGGAAGTGCGTCGCGACACGACACAGTTGATCGTCTCGCTCGGCTACCCGAAGAATGCGCGCGCCAGCTACCGCGGGGATCCGGCTCGCTATACCGCCGACCGCATGCTCGAACTGCGTCGCATCCTGCGCATCCTCCGTCCCGACATCGTGGTACCGGCGGTGGATCCTTACGGGGAAGGTGCACGGACCATCGGTCGGCTGTCGCTGGAAGAGTGGCAGCGTTACCTGAGCGACGCGGCGGCGATTGTCCAGGAGGTCCGGCCGCGCACCCAGGTGGCCGTCGCGGCCTCGTCATTCGACGCGGCTGACAGTGCACTCTACGCCTGGGCGGCCGACCGCAGCTCTCCGATCGAGCTGGTGGGTTTCACCTTCTTCCCTTCGTTTGACGGCGGACTCTCGCTGGCCGCACGACTCGACGCGGCCGGACGCTGGCTCGGGGCCGGCGACACCCAGCGCCCCCCCAAGCCACACTGGGTGCTGCGCGCTGGTGCCTATCCGCTCGCATTCGGCGAGGACGCCCAGCGCCAGGCGCTCTGGGGCACCCTGGCGTGGGCGACCGCCCACGCGCAGGTGCGTGGAATGATCGTCGTGGATGCCGCCGACTACGGGCGAGTGACCGGGCTAAGAGTGACCGGCGGCCGGCTCAGACCGGCCGTCGCATCACTCGCCCAGGCCGTCCGGCTACTCCGTGAGGCCGCGCAGTGATGCCGCGCTCTTCGCTCCACGCACAACACCTTCCACGCGCCGCGCCGGGTCGAAGTACCTGCGAGCGACCGACTGGATATCCGACGCGGTCACCGCGCTGATGCTGGTGTCGTAGCTGGCCAACTCGCCCAGGCCGGTGCCGAGAAGCCACGCACCCACCATCTCGCCAAGACGGCTGCCGCCGCTCTCGCGAGCGATGGCGTGGGTGCCCAGAGTGTAGGTCCTGGCACGCTGGAGTTCCTCCACGGTCACCGGCAACTCGCGCAGCCGCTCGAACTCGGCGAGAAGGCCACGTCGGGCATCATCCTCGCGATCGGGCGATGTGGCGATGTAGGCGGCGATCATGCCGCCCAGCAGGCGCGTCACCGCCGAGACGCGAACCGTATAGGCAAGCGACTGCCGATCGCGCAGCTCGTCGAAGAACCGCCCACCGAGGCCACTGGTGATGTTCACCAGCAATTCGCTGGCGAATCGATCGGGGTCCCGACGGGATGGGCCGGGGAAGGCGAGGGCCAGTGCCGTCTGGGCCTTGTCGCGATCCTCCACGCGGATCAACTCCACATCCGTCCACGCCGGCGCCCCACCCGCAGTCCACGCGCAGTCGCCAAGTTCGGTGAAATGGCGGGCGACCTGGGCAGCCATCGCGTCGGGGTCGCCATCGCCTACCAGGCCGACCACGGCGCAACCGCCCATCACCTGGCGCCTGTGCCAGTCGCGTGTGTGAGCCACGGAGATGGCGGACAGCGACTGCTCGGTACCGGAGATCGGTGCGCCATACGGATGGTTGACATAGGCGGCTTCCATGAGCAACCGCATCGGCCAGCGATACATGTCATCGCGTAGCGACGCGAGTTCGGAGCGAGCGACGGCCAGTTCCGTCGCCAGCGCATCCTCGGGAATGGTGGCGTGTTGTGAGACATCGGCGAGCAGGTCGAGCGCCGCCGACAGGTGGGCTGCCGGCACGGAGACAGACCAGCCAAAGCTCTCGCTCGCCGCCGAACCGCCGAGCGCCGCGCCGATCATCTCGGCGTCCTCGGCGATCTGCGTCGCGGTGCGTCTCGTGGTCCCCTTGAGCGCCGTGCGGGTGAGCAATCTGGTAAGGCCCGCCAGTTCAGGCGGCTCGTCGCTGGCACCGCCCGCGAAGAAGACGCCCATGTGGGCGATGGGAGCGCCAGGCTTGGGCCATATGAGAATGGGCAATCCGCCACTCGTGCGGAATACATGTACACCAGCCTCGCGACGCTCGAGTACAGGCGGTGCTGGCGGATGGGCGGTGGCCACCGCGCTGCGCGGCTGGCTCGCCGGCAGCGGATCTGGTCGGGCCGCGCGCAACAGCGTCCGTACCTCGGCGCTGTCGGCGGCGAGCGCTGGCACGTGCTCGGGACGGTACACGACGAGCGCTGCCCGATCGGGGATCAGGTACCGTCGCACCACTTCGGTAACCTGCGACTCACGGGCGGTGAGCAGCGTCGTCAGGTAGCGCTCGCCAAGTTGCCAGCCACCGGCAGCCTCCCAACTGGCCAGGTAGCTCGCCTGTCCCTCCATCGTCTCCATCCGCCGTAGCCAGCGCGCCTCGAGCAGTCGTCGCGCACGTTCCAGTTCGTGCGCGCCCACCCCCTCGTCGAGGAGTGAGCGCAACTGCGCCCACGTCGCCCTGGCGGCCTCCAGTGCGTGCTCCGGGGGCGTCTCGGCATGCAGTACGAAGACACCGACATCACCCGGGGAGTAGTCGTAGGCAGAGACGCTGGATGCCAACTGTCGCTCGCGAACCGCGCGGTAGAGCCGCGACGCCCGCCCACCGCCAAGGACCATCGCGGCCAGATCGAGCAGCGGTGTGTCCGGATGCAATAGCCCGGGTGTACGCCAGCCAGCGGCGAGCTGGGTGCGCTGGATATCGCCACTCCATTCCCGGTAGCGGAACTCCGCATGATCTGGCTCGGCCGGGCCGGCCTGACGCGTCACGGGGCCGGCGGAAATATTCCCGTAGAGCCGCCGGACCGCGATCATGGTCTCGTCCGGATCGACGTCGCCGGCGATACTCAGGATGGTGTTGCCAGGCCGATAGAAATTGCGATAGAAGGCCAGCAGCGAATCACGACCCAATGCGCGCAACGCTTCGGGACGTCCCATCCGCCAGCGCCGCATGCGATGATGATCGTGGAGCAGTTCGTAGAGGCTCTCGACGGTGATGGCGTGAGGATTGTCGGCCTTCCGCTTCACTTCCTGGATGATCACCTCCAGTTCGCGACGCAGCTCCTCCTCGTCGATCATGGAATGCGCGAAGGCATCCGCCTGCACCTCCAGGCCGGCGAGAAAGCCCGCACTGGGAAGGACGGCGTAATAGCTGGTATGATCGTAGATGGTGTGCGCATTCAGGTAGCCGCCGCTGGCCTTCGTCTGCCTGGCTACCTCTCCCACGCCACGAGTCGGCGTCCCCTTGAAGAACATGTGCTCCAGCACATGGGCTATGCCCACGACGTCGTCGGTCTCGTCGAAGTAGCCGGCGCGGACATGCGTGACAACGGCAGCCACTGGCGACGAGGTATCCCGGCGCAGGAGCACCGTGAGCCCATTGTCCAGCACGTGCCGCTGGACGCCGGACGGGTCCAGGCCAAGGAGGGAACTCGTGGTGGTGGAGGGAGTCATCTGGGCAGTCGGAGTCGGGCGCCGGCACTCGAGCGCGAGATGCGCGCAACGACGACGTCAGCGACTATCGATACCGGCAGGTTCCGGTCCAGAGATCCGGGTGTGGTCGACTGGAGCGACTACGCGCCAGGGCCCAGGCCGCCGGCCGGTTGCGCTCCGGCAGGTGCGGCCGTGCACACAGTCCAGTCGCCCGGGCCGGCGCGATCGATGAAGCGTCGGCCCAGCTCGAACTGCCCCAGGCGGAGCAGCGCGCAACCCAGGTAGCCCTGTGCCGCGCGATCGGCGGGATCGAGCTCGATGGCCCGCATGTAGAAGCGCCTCGCCAACTCGGGATTGCCCGTGGCGAGCATCAGGTTTCCCATCTCACGCTGCGCGATGGAGCTCTCGGGATCGAGGCGGATCGCATTCTGCAGCTCCTGCTGAGCCACGGTGATGTCGTTCTGCTCCCGCGCAATGCGCGCGAGATAGACATGTGGCAGAGCCATCTCCGGGCGTTTGCGGGCGATCTCGGCGAAGGCCAGCCGGGCCTGGTCACGCTGACCCTGCACGTAGAGCTGCGTGGCCGCATCCATGCTCCGTTTGCCACCGACCCGATTGGTTACCAGCCACCAGGCACCCAGTGGGAGAACCACGAGAAAGAGTGCCAGAATGGCCACGATGACGCTGGCGGGAATGGCTCGCCTGGGAGTGGACCCGATGAGGGAAGAGGGGTCGTCGACCGGGGCGGAAGCAGGAAGGTGGGGCAACGGAGTCGGGTACGACTGACCGGGCCCGCTTCCCGTAGCCGGCGGCGGGACCGTCACGCCGTCCAGCGCCGCACTCAACTGGTCCACCGCCGCCCGGGCGGCGCTCACATCGGCCGCCGCGACACTGTAACCGGGCAACTCGGCACGGTCCGCGGCAGCGCGGAAATCCACAAGCGCGTGAGCCGCTTCCAGCGTCAACAATTCACGCTCGCGAACCTCGCGCACGAGCGCCTGGCCGGCCAGTGTGGAACCGCCCAGGAGGGCCCGAAGTACGACTTCCGTGGCCGACCAGGCGGCGCCGAGTTCAGCGCCCAGTTCCTCGTTCGGGCGGTTGCGCTGCAGACCGGACACCAGCGGCCGGACGCGATCCAACGCGCCCAGCGCAGCCCGGCGGTTGGGCGCGGTAACCGGTCCGGTCAACGTACTATGCGCAGAAGGCCCGCCTCGGCGCTGTCGCGGATGAAGCTCTCGGGATCGGCGGTGGAGATCTGCACTCCGGAGCGCTCGAAGGCCCGCTGTGCCTCAACGCTCATGTAGGCATCCACCGAGCGGCCGGCGTAACCGCCATCCGCGTCGCACATCTTGCGAACGATCTCGGCCCAGCTTCCATCGAAGCGACTGCCGTCCACCTGCACCGTATGACCGGGGGCACGCTTGCCACCGAGCTCCGGCGGCTGGACGGCACGCGGCTCCACCAGATCGGCCAGCAACGCGCCGAACAGCTCCAACTGGCTGCGACCGCTCTCGAGCACCTCCTCGTTGAATCGCTGCTCGATATCGGCCAGCATATCATCCAGCGAATCGGTACCGGAAGCGAGCTCGACAAGACGAGCCTCCCATGGCTTCAGCTCCGAGTCCTCATCGGTGAGCTTGTAGATCGTCTTCTTGAGCTCCATCAGTCGCCAGATTCCCAGCTCGTCCCAGTGCTCTTCGGGCCGGGTGCGGTCCAGGTGGTAGAGAGCGGCATCGTGATCGCCCAGATCATAGAGCACGTTGCCGAGGTAGATCCGCCCCTCCGCGTAGTCGCCGTCCAGTTGTACAGCGCGGCGGAGAGTGGCAACAGCGGCCTCCTCATCGCCCAGCCGGTGCTGGATGTAACCCAGCAGAGCCACCGCCTCGGCGCTCTCGGGGGCCTGGGCGATGACGACTTCGGCGAAGCGGCGCGCGTCCTCCGGCAGATCCTCGCGGAAGAGGGCGCGCGCCACCTGCAGCATGAGCTCCAGGTCGTCCTGATAGCCCAGATCGAGCAATCGCTGCATCGTGGCACGGGCAGCATCGTGATCGCCGAACTTGAGCAGCGTCTCACCCAGCCCGGCCAGGGCATCCTCGTGCTCGCCGTCGAGCACCAGCGCCTCATCAAAGCTGCGCCTGGCCCATGCGAACTCTTCGCGAGCGAGGCGGGCGTAGCCCACCCCCACGTGGAGTTCCACGGAATGGGGATAGACCGTGAGGCCTTCCCGCAGGACGTCCAGCGCCTCGTCGTAACGCCCCTCGTTGTACAACTGGTGTGCCCGCTCGTCGTATTCTTCAGAGCTCAGGAAGGGGTTGGCCATGGCGCGTCAGTCCTCGCGGTGAGAGGTATGGCTATTGTACCACGGAAGCAGCCACGTGTTCAACCTTTTTCCTCCGTTGCAAGCTGCTGCAGCTCGACGGCGATCTCTCCCGCCAGCCTGCTGTTCGCTTCGAGGAGGGCAAGGTTGGTTTCCAGAGACCTGCCACCGGTGGCTCTGTTGACGGCAGCGAGCAGGAAGGGAGTCACTTCGGCCCCGCGCACTCCCTCCCGGCTGGCGGCAGCAAGAGCGTCGGCAATGGCGCCCTCGACCAACTCCCGCGGGAGTGCAGCGTGGGCAGGCGGCGGCTGGACCACGAGCAGGGCGCCCGGACGACCGATGGAGCGGCCGGCGAGGAAGACTCGCGCGATCTCGCCGGCCGTCCGGGCGTGCATGCTCAACGGGAGGCCTGTGCCGACGGTGAAGAAGCCAGGCATCTCCTTCGTGCGGTAGCCGATCACCGGAACGCCGTGAGTCTCCAACCGCTCCAACGTTCCAGGCAGGTCGAGGATGGACTTGGCTCCCGCGCAGACGACGATGACCGGTGAGCGGCCCAACTCTGCCAGGTCGGCCGATTCATCGAACCGGGGCTCGCGATGGAGGCCGCCGATTCCCCCCGTGGCGAAGACCCGGATTCCGGCGTGCGTGGCGAGGGCGAGTGTGGCGGCGACCGTCGTAGCACCGTCCAGGCCGTTGGCCATCGCTGCGCCAAGGTCGCGAGCAGACAGCTTGGCAACACCGTCACGCGCCAGGAACCGGGCCAGGTCTGCGGGTTCGAGGCCCAGGGAAGGCACGCCCCGGACGACCGCGGTAACGACCGGCTCGGCACCAACCGCGGTGATGGCGGCAGCCATCTGATCGTGCGCCTGAGCGTTCGCCGGTTCGGGCAGGCCCTGGGCGAGCACCGAACTCTCGAGCGCCACCAGCGGTCGGCCGGCATCGATCGCGTCAATGACAGCGGCAGTTGCCCTGAGGGGTGGCGGGGGCAGCCAGCCGTTCATCCGGGCCGGGCTCAACTGGCAGCCTCGGACGGGTCGTCAGCGGCGGACGCGGCGCCAGCGACGGGCTCTGGCGGCCTCAAGGGCTCCGCGCTCAGCAGCAGGCGATCGGGGGCCGGACCGATGTAGCGCATGGGCCAGCAGGTGGTGAGGGTGAGCGACGCCTCGGAGGTGGGGAAGATGGAGGCAGCGCTTGCAGCGACTATGCGGCGACCGGTGATACGCCAGGTGGTGCGATGATATTCGGTAACTGTCACAACCGTGTCGCCTATGCCCAACTCGGCGAGGCGACGAAAATGCATGTCCCGATGGGCACTCACGACAGCATTGCCGGCCCCGCCCGGGAGCGGCGTGCCCGGCATGTGCCCCGGGCCCGCATTGAGCACTGCGTCGCCCACGCCCTCCACGATCACCTCATCGAGATCGATCTGTGGGACGAGCAGGCGGGAGACGGGCGTGCCCTGGGCGATAGGTCCCGGGCGGTCGGCCAGGTGGGCATTGGCCGAGCGCAGGGCAGCGCGCGCCTCGATTCCGGCCCATTGCCTCCGGGCCGCGTCCCGATCCATCAGGCCGCGGCCGTAGCCCGTGCCGACGAAGCCGAGCAGCCCCACTCCTGCCACGAGGAGCAACCATCCGAGTGCCCGTCTCACTTCCCGACCTCCTCCCATCTCGCCCGAGTCATCACCACCACAACCTAGCGGCGCGAGTCCAGCCTTGCACCACCATGTCCATTCTGACGACCCGTCAGCCCTTCCGTCGTAACAGCGTGAGCCCCGATCCCAGCAATCCGGCGCCAACCAGGGCGAGGAGAGGCATGTCGGTGGCCGTATCAGGCGGAGTTATTCCGGTGGCCGACGGCCGGATGGGCACGGTAGCTGGTGACGGCGCGGACGGTGCACGCGTGGTATCAGGCGGGGTTATTCCGGCGGCCGACGGCCGGATGGGCACGGTAGCTGGTGGCGGCGCGGACGGTGCACGCGTGGTATCAGGCGGGGTTATTCCGGTGGCCGACGGCCGGATGGGCACGGTAGCTGGTGACGGCGTGGACGGCACGAGCGTGGTGGACGGCGGTCGGCTACTGCCCGGCGGCGCCGCGGGGCGCGGGGCTGGCTCCGGGGGCACTGGCGGGAGCGGCGGCAATGGACGCACTGAATCGCCAGGATTGACGGGAATGGGCGCCACGGGAACGCCTCCTCGCCGCATGCTGCTGGCAGCGGAGTCGACCCACGCCTTCATGTCCAGCCGCTTCTCGAGGGCGATCGAGTCCCGCCGCGCGACGACAGTGCTCTCGGCGGCGGCCGCCGCCGCCGGCGAGACGGGCGGCGGTGGGGCGGTCAGGCCGCTGGCGAATTGCGCCGACGCAGTGGCGGGCACGGCCGCCAGTACGATGAGCGCGCCGAGCAGACCGGCCATACCCAGGTTGATGGATCTGGCAGTCATGGAGGAGCGGCCGTGACTCATGCGGGTATCGTGGTATGTGAGAGGGTCATACGGTGACTCCGCGTGGTGATGAGGGCGAAAAGGGCATGACGCGTGCCGCCCGGCAGACCACGAATCGCGAGTTGCCTGCTCAGGGTGGCGTCCCGTGATCCGGCACCAGCCAACTGTTCACCATTGCCTCTCCCATTCTGGCCATGAGCAGTTGCGGCTCGTTGTCGAGCACCCAACGTCGATCCACGTTCTCCTTCGTCAGGACGCAACCAACCACGCGCGCGGGCAGGTACCAGAGGGAGCACTCGGTACGCACCTGATCGTCGGCGCCGGTCTTGTGGGCCGCGCGTACCCCATCCAGGTAGCGCTGCAGGAGTTGTTCATCCTCATTCCCTTCCAGGATCACCAACATGGCCGAATCGGCCCGTGGGCCGACCGCCTTGCCCTCGGCGAGCATTCCGAACAGGCGCGCCATCTCGTTGGGTGTGGTGACGCCCAGGCCGTACCTGGCCGAACTGTCCATGGCGACGCTGGTGAAGCGCTGGAAGGTTCGCGAATGGACCTTGGTGTGCGGCAGCCCCAACGCCTCCATCTTCTCCCAGACCCGACGCATGGGAATCTTGTCGAGAAGAAGGTTGGTCGCCGTGTTGTCGCTGATCGTGGTCATGAGCCATGCCGCGTCGGCAACCGTTATCTGGAGCCCGGAATGCATGAACTGCAGCGTCCCGGAGCCGGGAACATGGTCAATGCCTATGACCGTCAGCGGATCGTCGAGAGCGATCTTCCCCTGCTCCACCTGGTCGTAGAGAGTCACGAGGATCGGTACCTTGATCAGGCTGGCGGTGGGAAACGTCTCGTCGCCCCGACGATCGATGTGCTCGCCGGTCTCCAGATTGGTGACCGCGTAACCCACGATGCCCCGATGAGCCGACGCCAGCGAATCGAGCGTCCTCTGGAGCGCCGCAATTTCGCCCCGCGGCTGCGGTACCGGCCGAGCGGCACCTGCCGGAGCCGTGGCCCCGGCGACCGCTTGCTGGGCGCCGGCGCACGCTGACGCGCCAAGCAGGAACCACGAGGCGACGAGGAGAGACGTCCCAGCGAAATCCAGTGCGCGGACAGAGGTGGCGCGTGAGGCGCGAAGACGACCGTGTCCGACCCTCGGGCACAGTGGCCGGAGCGGCTCACGGTCGCTCCGCGCGCCGGACATCAGTCGGGGTCGGCAAAGAGGTCCGCCTTCCTGGCCTCCACGAGTTCACGGTCGTGCGAGGTGGGATCGTACATGGCGAGAAGCTTGATCGTCTCACCGGGCCAGGCATCGAACTCCTTGCCGGTGTTCTGGTAGACCTTGATCTCGTGACCATCCTCGAACTTCATGATGATAAGCGGATAGTCGTTGTTCACGTACTGCTTGCGCATCTTCTGGGGGGGACGGCTCGTCATGATCGGTAGTCTCGGTCAGTGAGGGGAGGGGGCGAGCGTCGAGTTTCCGGTTTCGGCTTCGAACACCCAGTGTCGATCGTGCGTGGGTGGAACTGTGGAGGGTCAGGTGACGATGGACGTACGCGCGGTATGCTCGCGCCAGCCATCGGTGGTGAGTGCCTCGTGGATCGCGACCATGGCGACCTCGAGCTCGTCGTCAGTGGTGTAGAAGTGAGGAGCCACGCGGATACCCGCGTTGGGTCGAAAGTCAACGATGATGTCGCGCGCGAGAAGATACTGTGACACTTCATAGCCGTGCGCAACATCCAGCGCCACCGTACCGCCCCGGCGAAGCGGATCGAGGGGAGCGCGCACGGGGAATCCGTGCTCCTCGGCCAGTTCGACAAGCCGCGCCGTCTGCCTCATGCTCTTGGCCCTCACGGCGCCTATGCCAGCCTCCAGCAGTAGCCGTGGACCCTCGATGGCGGCGTGCAGCGCGGGGATGGATGGCGTACCACCCAGCCACCGTTGCGCTCCCGTGGCGAACTCCATTTCCGCCTCGAAGGCAAAGGGATGGGCATGGGCCTGCCAGCCGGTGACAGTTGGCACCATGGAGTCGTCGAGCCCGGGCCGAGCGTAGAGGAAGGCGCCGCCGGGGCCGCCGCACAGCCACTTGAGTACGCCGCCGAGGTAGAAATCGACGCCGAGCGCGTGGACGTCGACCGGGAGCACGCCCACGGCATGGTAGCCATCCAGCGCGACCAGCGCTCCCACCGCCCGTGCCCGCTCGCAGATCGCCTCCACATCCATGACATATGCTGAGCGGAAGAGCACATGGGAGATGGCGACCAGTCGGGTCCGCTCGTCGATCGCGGCGAGCATTCGCTCGCTGTCGACCGTCAGGCCACCGTCGTCCGATGGCACGGCCACGACCCGTGCGCCCAGCCTTGCCCCCAGGCCATCGTAGACATAGCGGACCGAGGGGAAGTCGAGCTCGGTAGTGACGATGGTGTCGCGTTCCGGTGGATAATCGAGGGCCGAGATGATGGACGCCTGTCCGGCGGAGACGTTCGGGATCATGGCCACCTCACCTCTGGCTGCCCCGATCAGCGGGGCCAGGCCGTCGCCCACCCTGAGCGGCATGTCCCACCAGCCGCGGGCCCACGCGCGTACACCCCACCCATCCCACTCGTCGGCATACTCCAGCAACCGCTCTCGCGTCGCCCTGGGCATGGCGCCGAGCGAGTTGGAGACGAGATAGGTGGAGCGCGCGAGACTGGGAAACTGCTCGCGAAAGCGCAGCAGCGGGTCGTGAGTCAAATTGCCTGACGGAGACGGTGGACGGGCGGGGGCGGAACGGCGATGGAGCGCACCGCTCCCCGACAAACGTACCGCCGCGACTGGACGCTGGGCAGTCCTGGTACGGGTCCACGGATGGACGTGGCTCGAATCTTCCCCTCAACCCCAACGTTCATTCTCATTCAGCAATCTGTCCTGTCCATACCAACCCGGAGAGTTTGATGGCCTGCGTCCAACCCCGTTCGGTTCCACGCCTGGTTCTGGCCGCCCTGTGCGCCGTTGCCTTCGCGGCACCCGCCGCCGCCCAGGGCGCACCCACGATGGTCACCGGGGTGGATGTCGCCCCGGCGGCGATGCCCACCGTCGCAACGACGCCGGCGATCCCGCTTGCCACGGCTGCGGACTCGACGCCGATCCAGCCGCCATTCACCGCGGCCGGCGTGGCCGGCGTTCACGCCATGGTGGCCGCGGATGCCCTGCCGCGCGCGGCCGGGCGGGCGGAATCCGTGTCGCCAGCAGCTCTCGCGCAGCGCGCCCGGCGTGGCCTGCATCACAGCCAGGTGCTCATGATAGTTGGCGGAGTCGCGGTCGTCCTCGGTCTTGTTACCGATGGAGCCGCGAGCGACCTGCTGCTCATCGGTGGCGCTGGCGTGGGGTTGTTCGGGCTGTATCAGTACCTGCAGTGACGGGCACGCTCGTGCCCGACGCCGCCGACGACTTCCTGCTCGTGGCGGCGCGGGCCTGACGTTGTCTGAAGTGTGATGGAGGCGCCAGTGACGGACGCGCCCGACGCCTGAGTGGCGCGGGCGCGTCCGTTTCGCCGGGAGTGTTCGGCGATCAGTCTCCGGCCGTTGCCACTCCGAGATCGAGCGATCCATGTCCCTTCTGGCGCCTGGCGGCGCGAGCCTCCTGCCATCGCGCCAGCGTCCGATACAGGGCAGGTAGTACCAGCAGGGTGAGAATGGTGGATGTTATGAGGCCACCGATGACCACGCTGGCGAGGGGACGCTGCACCTCACTGCCGGGACTCGTGGACAGGGCCATGGGGACGAAGCCCAGGCTGGCGACGAGCGCCGTCATGAGCACCGGCCGCAACCTGTCCTGGGAGCCCGTGCGCACCGCCTCTTCCAGCTCCATACCCTCCTCGCGTAACGCGTTCAGGTGCGTCACCAGCACCACGCCATTCAGCACGGCGATACCGAAGAGCGCGATGAAACCAATACTGGCCGACAGACTCAGGTTCAGGTCGCGCAGCCAGAGCACGGCTATTCCACCCACCAGTGCGAATGGCACGTTGAGCAGCACCAGACCCGCCTGGAGCGTGGAGTGGAACGACGCGTAGAGAAGCAGGAATATCAGGATCAACGACGCGGGTATCACCAGGCGCAGGCGGCCCATGGCGCGTTGCTGGTTCTCGTACTGCCCGCCCCACTCGAGGAAGACTCCGGCGGGAATTTTCAGCTCGGCAGCCACCAGTGAGCGCACCTCACTGACAAAGGAGCCGAGGTCACGTCCGCGCACGTTGCTCAGGACGAGCATCCGACGCTGCCCATTCTCATGACCGATCACTTCGGCGCCGGTGCCGGTCACGAAATCCACCACCGCGCCGAGCGGGATGACAGCGCCGTCAGGGGCACGCACGAGAATGCCGCGCAACGCCTCGGCATCTCGCCGCTGGTTCTCCGGATAACGCACCGCGACCCCTATCCGACGCGGGCCGTCGACGATCTCGGTGGCTACCTGGGCGCCCATCGCCTGCTCCACCGCATCCCGCACGTCGGCCACGGAGAGCCCGAAGCGAGCCAGTGCCTCGCGACGAACCGTCATGCCTATCTGACCGACGCCGTCGCTCACCTCCACGTGCAGGTCGGCGTTGCCGGGAACCCTGGCTATGATCGCCCGCACCTGTTCCGCGACCAGCCTGTTCTGGTCCATGTCAGGGCCCACGACCTTGACACCCAGGTCGGTCTTGATACCGCTCTCCGCCTCGTCCAGGCGCATGGCCAGAGGCTGGGTAAAGGCGACCTCCACCCCCGGCAATACACTCAGCGCGGAGTCCATGGCTGCCACCAGTCCCTCGCTCGTCTTGGCCGTGGTCCACGTCTTACGAGGCTCGAGGATGACGTACATGTCGCCCTCGAACAATCCCATTGCCTCGGTGGCAACGTCCGGGCGCCCGCCCTTCGTGACCACGGTCTTCACCTCGGGGAACTCCATCACGATCCGCTCGGCCGCCGTGGTGAGCATGGTGACGTCGGCCAGCGACACGCTGGGTAGCGCCAGCGTGTTGACGAGGATCGCGCCCTCGTCCAGCGTGGGCATGAACTCCGTGCCAATGTGGACGAGCGACCAGACAGCCACGATGATCCCCGTGGCCGACACCGCCACGACCGGCCGGACATGTTCCAGCGCCCAGTTCAGTATGCCTCGATAGCGCCTCTCCAGCATGTCCTGCATCTTGCTCCGGTCCTCCACGGCATGGCGGAGCACGATCGACGAAACAGCAGGAACGTAGGTGAGGGCGAGGAGGAGGGAGCCGAGCACCGCACAGACCACCGTGAAGGCCATCGGGATGAACATCCGTCCCTCCATCCCATCCAGGGTGAAGATGGGGATGTAGACGGCAACGATGATGGCGATCCCGAACAGCACTGGCCGCGCGACCTCCAGCGCAGCGTCGCGAAGGATGGTCAGCCGGTCGCCCACCTCCTGTTTCTCCAGGCGACGTATGAAGTTCTCGACCATCACCACCGATGCGTCCACCATGAGCCCGAAGTCCAGCGCGCCCAGGCTCATGAGGTTCGCCGAGTAGCCAAAGACGTACATGCCGCTGAAGGCGATCAGCATGGACAGCGGGATGACCGAGGCGACGATCAGCGACGCGCGCACATTGCGCAGGAAGAGGAAGAGGACGGCGATCACGAGTATGCCGCCCTCCACCAGGTTCTTCACGATCGTGAAGGAGGTGCGACTGACAAGCTCGGTCTGGTCGTAGAACGGCGTGACCGTGACATGCGACGGCAACGCCGATTCTATCTCCGCCATGCGCTCCTTGACGGCGGCGATCACACGACGCGAGTCGGCGCCCTGGAGCTTGAGCACCATGCCGCTAACCACCTCGCCCTTGCCGTCCTGGGAGACGGCTCCGTGTCGGGGCAGGCCTCCCTTCTCCACGGTCGCCACATCGCCGACGGTTATCCCGACGCCGCCGCGAGTCGCCACGACCACGCTGGCAATCTCCTCCGGCGTTTCCACGCGTCCGAGCCCGCGCAGCGTGTAGCGCTCACCCCCGGTCTCCAGGTACGAGCCACCGAACGTCATGTTGTTGCGCTCGAGAGCGTCGTGCACCTCGCTGAGCGTGAGGTTTCGCGCCGCCAGCCGCACCGGGTCCACCACGACATGCACCTGCTCGGTGAAGCCACCCCAGGAATTCACTTCCGACACGCCCGGCACTGTCCGCAGACGCGGCCGGATGATGAAGTCGTGCAGCGTCTTGAGATCGATCAGCGACATCGAATCGCTGTGGACCGTGTACTGGTACAGCTCTCCCATGGGTGTCGAAACCGGCCCCAACGACACGCTGGCGCCCTCCGGCATCTGCTCCGCGGCGTCGGCAATCCGCTGGGTGACCAGCGTGCGCGCGAAGTAGATGTCCATGTCGTCCGGGAACGACACGGTGGTGAGCGACAGGCCGAACTTGGAGACGGAGCGCACGCCCTCGGCACCCTGGAGGCCCATGAGTGAAGACTCGATGGGATAGGTGACGAGTTGCTCCACATCCTCCGGGGCCATGCCGGGTGCGGTGGCAATCACCTCGACCCTGATGCCCGTCAGGTCAGGGAAAGCGTCGAAGGGGATACGACTGAGGGCGAGCAGCCCGGCCACGATGATTGCCGCGACCCCACCGATCACTGTCCGACGGTGGTGCAGCGCGAAGTCGATGAGGCGTTTCATGGCTGCTCCTGGCCTTCGCGCCGGCGAATGATCTCCGCCTTGGCCACCGCCGCACCTGTGGTCACCACACGGGCGCCTTCGGTGACCCCGGCCACGATCTCCACCCGTTCACCAGTGCGCCGACCGACGCGGACAGGAACTGCCTCCAGCAGTGCTCCTTCACCACGTTGCTCGTAGGTGACCACCACCGTGTCTCCGGCCAGCGCCTGCACCGCCCCGGCGGGAACCGAGAGTACCGGCGGACCCGGTGGGCCCAGAAGCTCGGCGGTGGCGAACATCTCCGGGCGCAGTACGCCCTGGCCCGCCACGTTTGCTCGCACCTCCAGCCTTCGCGTGACGCTGTCCACCACCGGCGAGAGTCGTGAAACGGTGGCGGTGAATCTCCTGCCGGGCAGCGCATTGACAGTGAAGTCGATCGCGCTCCCCACGCCAATGTCACCAGCCTGGGTCTCGGGGAGCCACACGAGGAGGACCAGCGAACCGGTACGACTGACCGTCACCAGTGGTGCTCCCAGCGTCACGACGGCGCCCGGTTCGGCATGGCGAGCGACCAGCACCCCGTCAAACGGAGCGCGCACGAGGACGTAGTGCGGGTCCACCCCGGGCGGCACCGGACCGTCGCCCAGCAGGTGGTCGAGGAATTCGGTCGCGCGGGTCAGCTCGGCCTCCGCCTGGGTCAACATTGCCCCGGCGTCTTCCCGAGCGGCAACGGCCCGCTCGAACTCCGCCTGTGACAGCGCCCTCGCGGCGAGAAGACGCTCGGCCCGTTCGGCTTCGGTGACGGCGAGGGTGGACGCCGTGCGGGCGCGTGTCACTCCGGCCTGGGCGGTGGCCAGGGCGGCTCGCGCGTCCATCATCTCATGGCTGTGGATGGCTACCAGCAGTTGACCACGCCTCACCATGTCACCCGGTTGTACCGTGACGGTCGCCACGCGCCCGTCCACGATGGCGCCCAGCGGCTCCGTCGCGGTGGGGTCCATGATGATCCGCGCCGGTCCGGTCCACCCGTCGCGCCAGGCATGCAGTTCGACACGAGCCGTGTCGAAGCCGGTTAGAGCGAGAGTGGCGGCCGACATCAGCACGGTATCGCGCGACCTGGTGGTGGCTACCACATCCGCATCGGGCGACGGAACGCTGTCTCCGCCGCCACAGGCGGTGAGCAGAGCAAGGGCGATGGCGGCCATGATGCCTGGCCCGAGTACGCCTGGCGAGCGGCGATACGAGGACATGATGGCGGAATTGGTTGGATGGCGCATCAGAAGGCCTCGGGAAGTGGCTCGCCAAGCGCCTGGAGCAGGTCGAGGCGGGCGAGTTGGAGGTCGGTGATCCAGCGCAGGGCGGCCTCGTCCAGCTCGGCGGCGGCGCGCTGTGCATCGAGCAATTCGAACAGTGTGGCGCCGCCTTCGCGGTAGGCCGCCTGGACTATCTGGGCCACCTCAGCGCCTCGCGCGCCAGCACCCGGCGCCAGTGGCAGGAGGTTGCTTCGCAGCCGTTCATAGGCCGCCGCAGCAGTGGCAACCTCAGCGCGCACCTGCAGCTCGGCCTGGCGGAGCGCCGACCGTGCCTGCAGAAGCTCGCCATGGGCTACCTGACGGGCCGGGCCGTTCCTGTCCAGTAACGGAATGGACATGCCGATCGAGATCGTTCCGCCACGATCGCCGCCGCTGTTCCGCGTGCCACCGCCTATGGAGACATCACCCACCGCTACCAGACGTTCCACCTTCACCCGACGCTCGGCTGCCTCGACCGCGGCCATGGCAGCGCGCAGTTCGGGACGCTGGGCGACGGCGACAGACTGGAGCGAATCGAGCGCGGGGAGTGCGGGGAGCGCGGGCAGCATCGACTCGACGCCCAGCGGCATCGGATCACCCAGGCTGTCGGCGGCCACACCGACGGCGACGGCGAGCGCCGAGTGGAGCCGCTCGGCGTCAACCGCCACCAGGGCTGCCTTCGCCCGACCGCGGTCAGCCTCCAGACTCGTGCGCAGTGCCGCTCCCTCGGATGCCGCACCCTCGCGCCAGCGGGTGGAATCGTAGCGGGCAATTTCCACGAGAGCCGTGCGCTGCCTTTCGGCCGCCAACTGCAGCGAGGCGCCGAGCGCTGCAAGGTGGTATGCCCTGGCAGCATCGAAGAGCACGGAGTTGGCCACCGCCTGCGAGTCGGCCACGGCCGAGCGATCGGTGGCGCCTGCGGCGCCGCGGGCGACAAAACGTCGACCGGTGATGTCGATCGGGAGCACGGCGGTGATGAATTCATCAGTAGGTGCCGCTGCTCCCATGCCCTCACGACGCCACTCCAGGTGGGGGTTGGGGAACGCCGCTCGTTCGGATGCGCCGCCGACGCGCGCGAGTCGCCGTCCCGCGGCGTCGACGAGCAGCGGATGACTGACTCTCGTCATCCGGAGCGCCTCGGCGAGGGTCAGCGTGGGTCGACTGTCGCCAGCTGTCACACTGGATGGCGACATCGTCGTCTGGGCCAGGGCAGCGGATATCGGCGAGGCCACGAGGATCGCGGCCAGTACTGCTGCCAGGCGGAGGGGATGGATGCAGTTCATGGCTCAAGAGTAGAGCGCGAAGATGAACTGGCTGTGAACGGGAACCGCGGCTCACCAACGAGAGTCCAGCGCCGGTCAGCCGATATGTCCCACTCCCCTGCTCTCGTTGGCCGCCTCGGCGGAGCGCGCGGTGTTCGCTCGATCGCTCCCCGCCACCTGTTGCACGGCGGGGGAGGCGGATGTGAGTGGGAAACGGACCGTCACGCGCGTGCCTGCTGGGTGGGCAGCATCGATGCTGATGGTGGCCCCATGTCGCGCTGCCACCCAGGCGGCGATAGCGAGGCCGAGTCCGCTTCCGTCGGGCGCCAGCCGGCGGCCCTCGGCGCCGCGGTAGAAGCGCTCGAATGCCCGCTCGCGATCCGCTGCCGCCATCCCGATTCCACTGTCCTCGACCTCCAGCACCGCCACGTCCTTGTCCTGCCGTACGGCCACCGAGACGCGGCCGCCGGCCGGCGTATAGCGGATGGCATTGTCCACGAGCACGCCGAGCAGGCGACGAATGAGTATGGCGTCGAGCGCGACCGGCGTCTCCTCCACGATCGGCAACTCCAGCGCTACCCCCTTGCGATGGGCGAACGCCGTCCAGGCACCCAGCGCCCCGACCACGACGTCGTCCAGGTAGCCCGGCGCGAGCAACACGTCCTGGCCACCGGCGTCGGCGCGCGCGAGATGGAGCAGTTCGTCCAGCATCCCGCTCACATCCGTCAGTTCATCTCGCAACTGGTTCAGGGCGACAGCCGTGTCGCCACCCTTGACCCGCGGGTCGAGGGCCAGCTCGACTGTGCCCCTCATCCGCGCGACCGGGGTACGCAATTCATGAGCGGCGTCGGCGAGAAAACGTCTCTGCTGCGACAACGCTCCGTCCAGGCGATCGAGCAGGGCATTGAAGCGGGTGCCCAGACGGGCGAACTCGTCCACCTCGGGCCCCACGGGCAGGCGCTCCGAAGACCTCTCAGCGGTGATTCGCTCGGCCGCCGTCGCCATCTCACGGACGGGGCGCAGGGCGCGTCCGGAAAGCCACCAACCACCAATGGAGGCCACGACCACGCTGAGCAGGATGATTCCACCGAACCAGAAGTCCATCCGCCTGAGCAGCGCGACATCGTCCGCTTCACTGGCTATGATCCGAACGCGCCATCCTGGTGCCAGGGCCGGGTCGAGCGGGAGTTCGATGGTACGGAGCGGCGGCTGGAGCAGTGGCCGGGGCGGCCGGGCGGCCAGTTCCGACAGGTGAACCCCCGGCGGTGGCAGGAACTGAACGTGTCGCCCGGTGAACATCAACTGATGGGCGGCAAGATGCTCGACCGTGGAATTCACGGTGCGGTACTCAGCCAGTTCATAGCGGAAGAAGCTGGTGACGAGCCCCCCGCTGAGCTTCAGCGACTTGTCGAAGTTCTCGTGGAGAGTCTCCACGAGCGCCAATCGCAGCCCCATCACGGCGAGTACGAAGGCGGAGAACAGGGTGAGCGCATACCAAGCGGTCACCCGCGCCCGCACGGAGTGGCGGGGCTGGATCACCGGACGGATCCCGGCTCGCCCAGCCGGTAGCCAGCACCGCGGACGGTGCTCAACAGCGGCTGTTCGTGTTCCCTGTCGATCTTGCGACGGAGCCGGGCGATATAGACGTCGATCACGTTGCTGAACGGATCGTAGTTGTCGTCCCAGGCATGAGCGCTGATCTGTTCGCGCGTCACGACACGGCCGCCATTCCGCATGAGATACTCCAGGACCGCGAACTCCTTGGTCGTGAGAGTGATCGTGCGCTCGCCGCGGGTCGCTTCGCGGGTAGCAGTATCCAGTATCAGGTCGCCCACCTGCAGGGCGACAGGCGTGAGGTCGGCTGGTCGACGGAGCAGCGCTCGCAAGCGCGCGTCCAGCTCACCCAATGCGTATGGTTTGACGAGGTAGTCGTCGGCGCCGAGATTGAGGCCGGCGATACGGTCCTCGACAGCATCACGGGCCGTGGCCATGATTATCCGCATCGGCTCCCCGCCTTCGCGCAGACGCCGACATATTTCGGAACCGTCGATATCGGGCAACTGCAGGTCCAGCACGACGGCGTCATAGGGATTCATGGCAGCGAGCGAGAGAGCCGTCCGGCCGTCCGGCGCCACATCCACGGAGAAACCCCCGCGTCGCAGATACTGTGACGCGTTGTCAGCCATTCGCGTATCATCCTCAACGAGCAGAATCCGCATGGGTGGAAGTTAGCCCGCGCTTCATGAACCCGATATGAACAGCAGCCGACACCACGCCGCGCAGCGTTGCAAGGAGCCTCAGTGACCGACGCCCAATCCGATGTAGCCACACTCATCGCCGCCACCGCTCCCAGCGACTCGCCGGTGGCTGCGGACATCATGCCGCCCACGTCGCCGCGGTTGGCGCTGGTACTGGGTGGAGGCGGCCTGAAGGGGTTTGCCCATATCGGCGTCCTGCAGGCGCTGGAGGCCCGCGGGCTGAGGCCGGCGGTCTTTGCGGGGACGAGCATCGGCTCGCTCATCGCCGCCGCCCGTGCGTTCGGAGTGAGCGTGGCCGAGATGACGGAGAGGGCAATCGCGCTCCGCCGCCGTGACCTGTTCCGCATCAACCATGTGGGAATGGTGATGGAGCGCATGCAGTCGCCGTCGCTCTACCTGGAGAACCCGCTTCGTGAACTCGTGCGCGCGGTGGTACCACATCGCCGGTTCAGCGACCTGTCCACGGAGTTGCTCGTGAGTACGGTGGACCTGGAGCGTGCCAGCCAGGTAGTGTGGGGCCTGCCTGGTCTGAAGGACGTCTGGGTGGACGACGCCGTCTACGCGTCCTGCGCCCTTCCGGGCTTCTTTCCGCCGGGTACGGTGGGCGGAAGGATCTGCGTGGACGGCGGCACGGTGGACAACCTGCCCGAATCGTTCACCCACTCGCTGGGCGTGGACGCGGTGATCGCGGTGGACGTCGGGAGTTCACAGATCGCCCGAGCGCACGGCGCGGGTGACCTCGGCTTTGCCGGTGTTTTCATGCGGGCGGCGACGACGATGATGAATGCCCTCCAGGGACGTCACCTGGCACAACATGCAGGTCCGCCAATGCTCCTCATCCGACCCTCCATCTTTCACCTGGACTGGTTCACCTTCGGGCGCGCGGAGGAATTGATCGAGGAGGGGCGTCGAGCAGCAGAGGAGGCATTCGATGCGCTGGATGACATGCTGGCAGCTCCCGACGGCATCTACCCACGCCACAAGGTCCGTGTTTCGGTGAACCCGGCCCTCTGCATTGGCTGCGGTATATGCGTGGCCATGGCACCCGACATGATGGCACTGGATGACGCCCGGTTGGCCTACCCGCGCCAACCCTTGGTGAACTGGTCCCCGGCCGACGGCGGCTTCGTACGACACTGCCCGACGCGGGCAATCAGCGCCCACGAAGCGGGCACGAACGCTCTCATGCCAGCCGCCGAGGAGCCGCTTCAGCGTCCCCGCATCCGTCCTCGTGCACGCAGCGCGGGATGAGTAGCGTCCCAGCCCGTGGTCAACGACCTGTTTCCCGGTCCAGCGCGGCTACGGCAAGCCGCTCGTAGGCATCCACGGCCGATCGCAGCTCCGCCACGCGCACATACTCGTTCATGGTGTGGGCGACATTGATCGAGCCGGGACCGAAGAGATATGGAGTGCCCCAATTGGCGAGCACCGGGATATCGGTGGCGTAGGCGGCCACGGATGTCGGGAAGCCGGAAAGGGCTTGGAGCCGCACCGGAGGTACGCTGTTCCCCTCCTCTACTGTCGCACGATCGCCGACCCATTCGCGAACCATGGCCAGCACCTCTTCGGCCGGACTGACCAGGCGGATCATCAGGCGTGCCTCCGCCCACGGAGCCACGACGTTGTCCGCGACTCCTCCAGCAAGCTGACCGATATTCACCGTCGTGTCTCCCAGCAGAGGGTCGCTCGGCAGCTTCAGGGAATCCAGCTCGGCGAGAAGGCGAACCAGGTCGGAAGTGGCCGAGTGCCCGAGCTCGGGGTAGGCGGAGTGGGCAGCACGCCCCTCGCAGCGCAACACCAGCCTGAGTGCGCCCTTGGTACCCAGGGCCAACGTACTCTCCGTAGGCTCACCGTTGATCAGAACGCGGCTCGCGTTGGGCACCAGGTTGGCTGCGTGCGCGCCATCGTGAGTCGTCTCCTCGCCCACCACGAACAGGAGCGCGACCGGAAAGGCCGCCTCGCGCAGACGAGTGGCGGCACACCACATCGAGGCAGCGATCCCCTTGGCATCGCAGGCTCCGCGGCCAGACAGCCGGTCGCCGTCCAGGCGTGGCGGCAGGTATGGTGGAACGGTGTCCAGGTGAGTGGAGAGGGTGACAGTGGGAGACGGCGACGCGGTGGCGTGGATGACGTCGCGCCCCGGTGAGACCGGTATGCGTTCAACCGTCCAACCTTCGGCCATGAGGCGATCTGCGACGTGGTCGACGACACCCGCCTCGTGGCCCGTGGTGGAGTCATGCTCCATGAGTTCGATGGCGAGCGGGAGCGGATCGAGAGGCAAGTCGAGGCAGGGGCGAAGGTAAGATGGCGGCGGTACGGGGAGACGGCGGAGAGCGGGCCAGCGGCGAGCGGAGGCGCGGCCCCCCCCCAGGACTACAGTACCACCATTACGACGTCCGTACATCACCGGACCGTCTCTTGCAGCATCGAATGAGCGGCATCGAGCCGCCAGGACGACCGCCCGCTCGCCCATTCATGCTACATTACGGATAGCCTGCATGGCGCGGGAACGTCGTGCAGCGGCTCCGTGACTCATTGCGCGCGACAGCGTGCCAGACCAGAGATCACCGAAAATGACACACCCCAACTCGTTCAGCAGTCGCGCCACACTCGACGTTGGCGGGAAAGCCTACACCATCTTCCGCCTCGATGCCGTGGCCGGCATCCCTGGCGCGACCGTGGCCAGTATGCCCTTCAGCCTCCGCATCCTGCTGGAGAACCTGCTGCGAAACGAGGACGGCGGCTTCGTTCAGGCCGACGATATCCGTGCCCTGGCTACCTGGAACATCAAGGAGCCGGCAGACAAGGAGATCGCCTTCCGGACCAGCCGTGTCCTCCTGCAGGACTTCACAGGCGTACCGGCAGTCGTCGACCTCGCCGCCATGCGTGACGCCATAGCCCGACTGGGCGGCGACCCGACCCTCATCAACCCGCTCCAGCCTGTCGACCTCGTCATCGACCACTCGGTGCAGGTGGACGAGTATGGCTCGGACGCAGCTCTCCTCCTCAACGAGGAGCGCGATTATGAGAGAAACGTCGAGCGCTACCGCTTCCTGAAATGGGGACAGCAAGGCTTCACCGACTTCAAGGTCGTACCCCCAGGTGCCGGTATCTGCCACCAGGTGAATCTGGAGTATCTGGCCAGCGTCGTCTTCTCGGCGGAGAGGAACGGTGAGACCCTGGCTTACCCTGACTCACTGGTGGGCACGGACTCGCACACGACCATGATCAACGGTCTGGGCGTGTTCGGTTGGGGCGTGGGTGGGATCGAGGCCGAGGCGGCCATGCTGGGCCAGCCGCTGTCGATGCTCGTGCCCGATGTCGTGGGCTTCAAGATGCACGGCAAGCTGCCAGCGGGGGCGACGGCCACCGATCTCGTGTTGACCGTGACCGAGATGCTGCGGAAGAAGCACGTCGTCGGCAAGTTCGTCGAGTTCTACGGTACAGGTCTCAGCTCGCTCTCCCTCGCCGACCGGGCGACGATCGCCAACATGTCGCCCGAGTACGGCGCCACGATGGGCTTCTTCCCGGTGGATGCCGAGACGCTCAAGTACCTGCGCCTCACCGGCCGGAGCGACGAGCAGGTGGCGCTGGTGGAGGCCTACTGCAAGGCGCAGGGAATCTTCCGCACCGACGAGACACCCGACCCCGAGTACACGGTGACCCTGGGGCTGGATCTGGGCACGGTGCAGCCGAGCCTGGCCGGCCCACGACGCCCGCAGGATCGCGTGCCGCTGGCGAAGTCGAAGGAGATGTTCCTGGAGTCGCTCGAGGAAGTGCTCGAGAGCACCGCGGCTACGAGTGGAGCGACGGTTACCGCGCCCGCTCAGGGCGTGGCCGCCGAATCCGGGGCCGGTACCGCGGTCCTGCCCGCCACGGAGAGTGACATCACCGGCGTGGGCGTCGAGCTCGAGAAGGATGGCCAGAAGTTCCGCCTCCGCCACGGATCCGTGGTCATCGCCGCCATCACCAGTTGCACGAACACTTCCAACCCGAGCGTCATGCTCGCCGCCGGCCTGCTGGCCCGGAAGGCGGTGGCTCTGGGGCTGCGCAGCAAGCCCTGGGTGAAGACGAGCACCGCACCTGGCTCGCGTGTCGTGACCGACTACTACAACAAGTCTGGCGTTATGGAGCCGCTGGAGACATTGGGCTTCAACATCGTCGGCTACGGCTGCACGACCTGCATCGGCAACTCCGGCCCCATTCCCGAGCCCATGGCCAGTGCGGTGGAGGAGAACAATCTCGTCGTGGCCGCCGTGCTCTCCGGCAATCGCAACTTCGAGGGGCGCATCAATCCTCTCACCCGCTTCAACTACCTGGCGTCGCCCCCGCTGGTGGTGGCATACGCGCTGGCTGGCCGGATGGACATCGATTTCGAGCGCGAGCCGCTCGGCCTCGGGACGGACGGTCCGGTCTTCCTGCGCGACATCTGGCCGTCACCCACCGAAGTCCAGGACGAGATCCTGCGCAGCGTGAAGGGTGAGATGTTCAAGGAGCAGTACGCCAACGTGTTCGACGGCGACGATCAGTGGCGCGCCCTCGACGTGCCTTCCGGCAGCACCTACGAATGGGATCCCGCTTCCACCTACGTCAAGAATCCGCCGTACTTCGACGGCATGACGTTGACCCCGCCCGGAGTGGTGCCAGTCACCGGCGCCCGTGTCCTCGCGCTGCTGGGCGACTCCATCACCACCGACCATATCTCGCCCGCCGGCAACATCGCGGCAGCCAGCCCGGCCGGGAAGTGGCTGATCGAGCAGGGTGTGAGCACGAAGGACTTCAACTCCTACGGTGCCCGACGTGGTAATCACGAGGTGATGATGCGTGGCACCTTCGCCAACATCCGCCTGCGCAACGAACTCGCTCCAGGTACCGAAGGGGGCTGGACGACCACCGCGCCGGGAGCGAAGGCCATCTCGATCTTCGACGCCGCAATGCAGTATCAGCAGCAGCAGATTCCACAGATCGTGATCGCCGGCAAGGAGTATGGCACCGGTTCGTCGCGCGACTGGGCGGCGAAGGGAGTACTACTCCTGGGCGTTCGCGCGGTCATCGCGGAATCGTTCGAGCGGATCCATCGCTCCAACCTGGTCGGCATGGGCGTTCTGCCACTGGAGTTCATGAATGGCGAGACCCGGAAGACGCTCGGACTCACCGGCTTCGAGACGTACGATATCCAGGGAATGGACGACAGCCTGAAGTCGCGATCGGTGCTCACCGTCCGGGTCACGGACGATGGCGGCAAGAGCCGGACGTTCCAGGCGCGTGCGCGAATCGACACCCCGGAAGAGCTGCTCTACTACAAGCACGGCGGCATTCTCTCCTACGTTCTCCGCCAGTTGGTAGCTCGGAAGAAGTAACTGCAGGCCACACCCGAACCATGACGGGGGTTGAGCGAGACAGAATGATTCTCGCTCAACCCCCGTCTTCATCCGCCTGACTCCCTGGATCGGCGACTGCCTGCTCGCCATCCGGCGCTTCGCTATCAGCCTTGTCGTCCCTGTCCACGTCCTCGATTTCCGTCTCCAGGGACTTCTTGATCTCCTCGGGGTCGAGCGGCTGGAGCATGTCGCGCAGTTCCTTCTCATCACCCAGCGGCACATCCAGTCGGGCGTAGAGACCAGCCATCAGTTGCAGCGACTTGGTCACCTCGCCCTCGACGCGCAGGATCACCTGGAGAGTCATCTCCTCCCTCAGCTCGGCGATCGCCGCCTCTCGTCCCTGCGACATGAGGACGAAGATCGTCAGGAAGATGGCCTCGATGGAGAGGACCAGGGTAAGCAGCCCGAACGGGAATGGATCGAAAGCAATGCTGCCCAGGACACCGGAGTTCAGGACGATCCATGCCGTCAACCAGACTACATGGGCGATGAGGAAGACCGTCGAACTGGCCAGGCGAGTGAGGCGTTCTGCCGCCCGCTGAACCGGGGTCCGGGCGGCGCTCAACTGCGCCTTGAGCGCCCCGAACGGGCGTTCAGCGGCGTTCGCCGTGCGTTCGCGTCGATCCAGGCCGGTCGCCGCACCCCGTCCAATCCGGGCGCGTGGGTAGATGAAAGGGTCGCCGGATCCGGGCATATATCTCATGGCGGTGTGCTGGGGTCATACCAGCCCGCCAGGGGCGAGAAGTGTGCCCGGACGGCGCGAATAGCCCGACCGGCGCGAGCCCTCCGAGCGTTGCCGCCCTCAGAGGATCGCGACCGGACGGGAGCTGTTCACGGCCGCCGCTGTACGTCCACGTTGTTGCCGATCACCGCACCCACGGCCGCACCGGCCACCGCGCCGATCAGGCCACCCTTGAGGCGGTCGCGTCGTCCGCTCGTGGCTACACCAATCGCCGCGCCGGCAGCGGCACCGATCACCGCGTCACGCTTCGTATTCTTCTGCACGGTGGAGCGCTGGCCGCCACTGTAGACGGGACCACTGGCGGCGCCCGACGAGCCTCCGCTCGAAGCTCGGCCGGCAGTCCTCGCACGGGCAGGCGCCGGGGCCGGGGCATAGACCGGCCGGTAGATCGGCTGCTGCGGGTAGGGTTGCGCATACTGCGGTTGGGAGTAGCCTGGCGGAGCATAGCCGACAGGCGGATAACCCTGCTGCTGGTACTGGCCAAGTTCCATCGGGCTCGCGTACTGCTGCGGCGGCATGCTGCGTACGGTGTTGGCGAGCGAGAGGTCGTTGCGGAGAGCGTCGTCCATGGCCGCTGGCGGCTGGTTCGACGAGCACGCGGCGGCGGTCAGCAGCATGGCTGCGAAGAGTGTGTAACGGATGCGGAGCATGAAGCCTCCCTGGTTATCTGCGTGGCCACGAGCCGCCAGACGCGGTTCGTGGCCCTAACAAGGGCATCCCGCGTGCCTGGCGCTCTCCCCGGGGAGAGCGCCCTTCCCCTGTCCATAACGCTGTACAGCGACGCGCCCGGAAGATGGACAGCGGGCACCGCTCATGTGATCTCCATCACCATGGTTGCGGTCGTCGCCATGCCTGTCCGCGGGCAGCGCAACGTCCACCGGCACGCAGCCGCTCGAGCGCCATCACTGTTCGCCTGGCCAACGCCCATGCAGCATCTCGTAGCATGGCAGGTCACTGGAGCGCGTGCACAAGCCGCGCGTCGTGCCCGTAGATGTCCTGATAGAAGTGGAGTCTGCCGTCATCTCCCACCACGGCAGTCGTGTAGAGGATGTACACCGGGATCGGCCGCTCGATCTCGACGCTTCGCGAAATGCGTCCGACCCCCTCCGTCATCGCAGCCACGACGCTGTCACGATTCCAATCCCCCTGCCCTTTCAGCACCCAGGCGGCCAGTGACGTCGGATCCTCCACCCGGATGCAGCCATGGCTGAAGTCGCGACGGGCTCGCGAGAACAGCTCGGTGGCCGGCGTGCCGTGCAGGTATACGTTGTACTCGTTGGGGAAGAGAAATTTTACCCGCCCCAGGGAATTGTTGGCACCGGGCCACTGTCTTATGCGTAGCTCACCACGAACCACCCGACTCAGGTTGGCCGCCGTGGCCGGGAAGATCGTGGCGCCGTGGTCCCCTCCGCGCACGATCTCCAGTCGCTCCCGATTCATGTATCCCGGATCGCGCCGGGCCTTGGGCACGATCTCGGCGCGGGCGATGCTGTATGGAACATTCCAGTACGGCTGGAACACCAGTTCGCTCATGCTACCCACGAACAGCGGGGTCGCCCTCGGGCCCTCCCGACCAACCACCACGTTCATGCGCAGCACCGGATGGCTCGCCGTGGGATCGTCCTCGAAGGCATAGACCCGGAAGGCCGGTACGTTGACGACGACGTATCGCTCGGGCGCCACATCGGGTAGCCACCGCAAGCGCTCCAGGGCCAGTTCGATCTGCCGCACTCGTGATTCGAGCGGCGTCCGGAGTTGCTTCACGGTCGCCGGTCCGATAATGCCATCCGGCTCCAGCCCGTGCCGCTCCTGGAATGCGGTCACACCTTGCACCAGGGCGCCCTCGTACAGGGAATCGGACGGTGTGGGTATGGCCGCATCCGCGGCGGCTCGCGGCAGGTCGCCGAGTGTCAGGAGAAACCGTCCCAGCGCGGGTGCATCGGGGTACGCATCTCCGGGACGGACCACCCTGCCCGGATCGGGCGGTCGGATCTCCGGGCCGGCGGCAAAAGCTCGATAGCGGGCCAGTTCGCTGATCAGGGCCGCGTACCCGGCGTACGGCGGTTCCTCGGCACGGATGACGGCAGCCACGTCGGAAGCCCTGCTGATCGTCAGCGCCAGGGAGGCAAGGTCGAGCGTGTCGTGAGTTTCCGGCAGCCTGAAGCCGACGGTACGCGGATCCACGCGCCCGGCGTGGAGGTGGGCCACCAGCCGCATCATCTGCAGCGAGAGTTCCACATCCAGTCGGGCGGCTGCCGCGACGTCCGTGGCCACGGCACCCCCGGCAGCGCCGTCCGCGACGCGAGAGGAAACGGCTGCAGCAATGGACGCAAAACCCGACTGGAGTGCGGCAGCGTCGTAGTCGGCCGGTCGGAGACCCCGGCTGTCACTCGTGGCCAGTGCCGCGAGTGCCTGCGTCGCCTGCGGGCTGGGCCGTCCGTCGCCGTCCAGCCAGAGCGGCCGGGCGGCACCGTCCGGGTAGAGCTGTCGGAGCGTCGCCCGCGAGAGACCGTGGGCCGTGGCGCCGTCGGACGACAACGGAATCGCATTCGCGGCAGTGGTCAGCGCGGGGCCGTAAGGGCTGGGCGCGGGTTGCGCGTCCACGAGCCCCGGCCAGCCCAGACCCAGCGCCAGCACCGCCGCGAACACCGCTGGGAGGATCCGCCATCGCGCCCGGGAGCGGCACGAATGGAAACCGTGGGCGCCGGCGGCCGCATCAAACCGGCTCGCGCGAGCCAAGTGAAGGGATCCTGGGATTCCGAACTCAACGAACTCTATGGACACTCGAGCTCCGGACTCATGACTACTTCCGTGGGTGTGAGGTGGTGATCGCGAAGTCCACGCGCAGGTCGGACTCCTCCGTGGCCACGACGTCGATCCGGGCCAGCCTCGATGGAGCCGGGAATGCTTCCTGCCGGCTATTATACCAGTATCGAGCAGCTTGTGTGCCGGACCATCCGGCCTCTGACGTCCCGTCGTGTCGCGGTGCGCTCCGGCGCCGCGCCACGACGGACCGGACCCGAGTGAGACATGACCCAGCAGCCGTTCACAGTTGGAATAATCCAGGATCACGCCACCGACGACGTCGCCGAGAACGTGGAGCGGGCGGTCGCCCTCATCCGGGAGGCGGCCAGCCGTGGCGCGCAGATCATCTGCCTGAAGGAGCTCTTCGAATCCGTCTACTTCTGCAAGTCGCAACAGTGCGACCGCTTCGACCTGGCCGGACCGATCCCCGGGCCGATCACCGACCGCATGCAGGCGCTGGCGAAGGAGCTGGAGGTCGTCCTCATCATTCCGATGTTCGAGCGCCAGGCGGCCGGTATCTACCGCAACTCGGCGGCGGTCATAGATGCCGACGGGGCGCTCCTCGGCGTCTATCACAAGATGCACATCCCCGACGACCCGATGTTCAACGAGAAGTATTACTTCACGCCCGGTGACGGTCACCGGGACAACCACGGCGAGACGCCCGGCAGCGCGAATGGCTTCCGCGTCTGGAAGACGCGCTACGCCAACGTCGGCGTGCTCATCTGCTGGGATCAGTGGTACCCCGAGGCAGCCCGCATCACCAGCCTGCTGGGCGCCGATGTCCTCTTCTTTCCCACCGCGATCGGCTGGCACCCGGCCGAGAAGGACGAGTGGGGCGCCGCCCAGGTTCAGGCGTGGCAGATCATGCAACGTTCACACGCCATTGCCAATGGCGTCTACGTCGCCTCACCCAACCGCATCGGTCACGAGGACGAGCCGGGCACCGATGGCATCGAGTTCTTCGGACACTCCTTCATCGCCGATCCGTTCGGTCGCATGGTGGCCGAGGCGGGTCAGGACGAGGAGATCCTCATCCATCGTTGTGAACCAGAATTGATGGAGACCGTGCGTCGCAACTGGCCCTTCCTGCGCGACCGTCGCATAGACGCGTACAAGCCGATCCTGAACCGCTACCTTGGCGCGCCGCGATGACGGACAATGTCCACGCCAGGCCGAGCGGGCTGCGCATGCCCGCCGAATGGGAGCGCCATCGGGCCACGTGGCTGGCCTGGCCGCACCATGAACCGGACTGGCCCGGCAAGATGGGCCCCATTCCGTGGGTCTACGCGGAGATCGCAAGGGTTCTCCACCGCCACGAACAGGTGGAGATCCTGTGCCATGATGACGCCGTGCGTGCCGACGCGGAAATGGCGCTCCGTGCGCATGGTGTGGACCCGGCGGGCTACCGCCTTCACATCGTCCCCAACGACAGGGTCTGGCTGCGCGACTCGGCACCCACCGGCGTTGTCGACGAACAGGGCAGCGTGCACATGGTCAACTGGCGCTTCAACGCCTGGGCCAAGTATCCCGATCATCTCAACGATCAGCGCGTGGGCGAGGCGATCGCGAAGATTGCCGGCTTGCCGCGCCTGGTACCCACCCGACCCGACAACGGCGAACCGGTGGTGCTGGAAGGGGGAGCGATCGAGACGAACGGGAGCGGACTCTTCCTGGTCACCGAGGAGTGCCTGCTCAGTCACGTACAGGAACGCAATCCGGGACTCACGCGCGAGGGCTACGAGCAGGTGTTCCGCGACTGGCTGGGGGTGCGTGAGACGATATGGCTGGGAGAAGGGTGCATCGGCGACGATACTCACGGACATGTGGATGACATCGCACGCTTCGTCTCCGCCGACACGATCGTGCTGGCGCACGAAGAGGATCCGGCTGATGAGAACCATGCAAGGTCGCTCGACAACCTGAAGCGGCTGGAAGCGATCTCCGGATCGCCCTCCGTGGGGCCACTGCGTATCGTCACGCTGCCTTTCCCCCGGCCGGTCTTCATGAACGGCGAACGGTTACCGGCAAGCTACGCGAACTTCTACATCGCCAACGGTGTCGTGGCCGTGCCAACCTTCAATGACCCCAACGACCGCGTGGCGCTGAATACGCTGGCCGAGCTCATGCCCGACCGGACGGTTGTGGGGATCCACGCGGTGGACCTCGTGTGGGGACTGGGTACGCTGCACTGTCTGTCCCAGCAGGAGCCGGCGTGAGGTAGCCCCTCACCCCCGCTCCATCCTTTCTTATATTCCGGGATTATCCCGCGACGAACCTCAGCGAGCGCAGGTCCGGTATGGCTGGTCACAGCAAGTGGAAGACGATGAAGCACTACAAGGCGGCCACCGACAGGAAGCGCGCTGCCGTCTTCACGCGGATCATCCGCGAGATCACCATGGCCGCCAGGCAGGGCGGAGGTGATCCCGGCGGAAATCCGCGGCTGCGCACTGCCATCGAGAACGCCAAGGCGAGTTCGATGCCCAAGGAGAACATCGAACGCGCGATCAGGAAAGGCACGGGCGAACTCGAGGGCCTGGACTACCAGGAGGTGCTCTACGAGGTCTACGGACCCGGTGGCGTCGCCATCATGGTCCAGGCAATGACCGACAACCCGACGCGCACCGTGGCCGACCTGCGCCACAAGCTGTCGCGCAACGGCGGAAACCTTGGCTCGGCCAATTCGGTCGCCTTCCTGTTCGACCGAAAGGGGCAGATCCTTCTCGATGCGACCACGGTGGACGAGGAGACAGCCCTCCTGGCCGCGCTGGAAGCTGGCGCCGAGGACATGAGCCGCGAGGACGACCGCTATGTCGTGACCACCGATCCGGCGGAATTGCACGCCGTTCGTGACGCGCTCGAGACCGCAGGGCTATCCATAGCGGATGCCGAGCTGGGCTGGGTTCCACAGTCGACAGTACGCGTGGAAGGCGAGACGGCGAGTCAGCTCGTCAGGCTCCTGGATGCGCTCGATGACCTGGACGACGTGCAGAAGGTGGACGCCAACTTCGACATGGACGTGTCGGAGCTGGCGGAAGCGTGATGCACTCCGGCCCCCGGACGGGGCCCTGATGCTGGTTCTCGGCATCGATCCCGGGACCGCCATAACTGGCTATGGTCTGGTTCGCGGCGACCGGCCGGGAGCGCCCACACTCGTGGAATGTGGTGTCATCCGTACCCACGCTCGTGAGCCGCTCGCGTCTCGCCTGGCCGAGATCTACGACGGGATCTGCCAGATCATCTCCGAGCATCGCCCCACGATCCTGTCCATCGAGGACGTCTTCTACAGCAGGAATGTGCGGACGACGGTGGTCCTGGGCCATGCCCGCGGTGTCATCATGCTCGCGGCGCAGCAACATGGTCTGGCCATCCACGAATACCCGCCGGCGGCGATCAAGAAGGCAGTGGTCGGCAACGGCGCAGCCACCAAGGAGCAGGTGCAATTCATGCTCACCCGCCTGCTGAGGCTGAAGAGTGTGCCCAGTCCGTCGGATGCGTCCGACGGGGTAGCGGCGGCGCTCACCTATCTCCTCGCGCCGCGCTTGCCAACGATCGCCTCGCTCTCCCGTCCGCTGCAGCCAGGCTCCCAGGTGGGCCGTTGATAGCGCAGATCAGCGGCACCGTAACGCTGCGCGAACTCGACCGCGTCGAGCTGCTGACGTCAGCCGGCGTCGGCTACGAGCTGCTCATCCCATTGAGTGTGTTCGAGGTGCTTCCACGTGTCGGCGAGCCGTTCACGTTGCACACGCATCTGGTGGTCCGCGACGATGGCTGGCAACTGTTTGGTTTCAGCACCCGCTACGAGCGCCGCGTCTTCCAGCGCGTGCTGGCAGCCAAGGGTGTGGGGCCGGCGCTCGCCCTCGGCCTGCTCTCGACGCTGAGCGCCGAGCGGCTGGTGAGGGCGATCAGGGAGAAGGACCTGGCCGCCCTGCAGAGCGTACCGAGGGTGGGGCGCAAGAAAGCCGAGCAGTTGATCCTGGACCTGGCTGACAAGCTGGATGAGCTGCAGGGTGACGACCAGGGAGTGGGGGGTCGGCCTGTTGCGGCAGGTACCGAGGACGCCGTACGCGCGCTGGTCTCGCTGGGCTACAGCGCGGCTGAAGCGGAACGCGGAGTCCGCGGTGCACTGGAAGAGGGCGGAGCGGGACTGAGCGCGGCAGAGCTCATCCGCCACGCCCTGGCATGGATCCGCGGCTGAGCAGGTCGCAGCGGCGACTCCCGGTGGCTACTGCCGGTGTTTCCCGACGACGACTCCCGATGTTCCCCGGCGACATTTCCCGGCGGTGATTCCCGGCGGCTTTCCAGGGCAGCCGAAGGTTGCCGGCCGGCGCGACGGATTATGGCAGAGTACGCCAAGTTCATGCCCCTTAACAGTTTATGCACAATTGAGCCATTGGCCGTGGCCGCGCTGCAACCTATTCTCTGGGTGAGACACCATCTCCCTGATCACCGCCCTGTTGGTCAGCGAGTCGCCAGGTCGAGCCGGAGCCGCCGACAGATGCCGACGCACCTCCGTGCAGACCAGAACTGCGCTGGAACGCGCGAGGTAGCCGACAATGAAGCTCACCCGCATCGCAGGAATGACCGTAGGGCTGGCCTCCCTCGTGGCCACTGCGCTCCCCGCGCAGTTGGTCGACCTCGGGCCTGGATCGTTCTCTCCACTCGCCCCGACGATCACCTTCAGCGAGTACGCGCTGGGGACGATCAACCCGTCGTATCACTTTGCCGGCGTTCTGGGGCTGGGCGACGTGGACGTGAATTTTGCCGGCGCTTTCATGGGCCAGACAGTCACCGGTGGCTTTCCCGCTACCCTGACAGGGTCACCGACCAATCCGCTGACGCTGGACGGCACCACGCAGTCATTCATCACCGGAGACGCGGCGAACCCCACCAGTCCGATCCTGAGCGGACAGCCCACGTTCAACGGCCCCATTGCCATTCTGTTCAGCCAGCCGGTGGCGGCGGTGGGTCTGTCCGGCGGATTCTTCAACGCCCTGGGCGGTACATCAATCGCCGCCTTTGGCAGCAACGGCGCCTTTCTCGGGTCGATCGTCAACACCGAACTCGGCATCCAGTTCTACGGACTGCGTACGGCGTCGGGCGCCAACGACATAGCCGGTGTGGCGTTCTACATCACCGGCGACGAGCCCGCGGGCTTCGGCATCGACAACGTCACCTTCGGTTCGGTGCGGCAGCTTCAGACGGTACCGGAGCCGTCGACGGTCCTCCTCATGGCATCTGGTATCGCCCTCCTCGGCATGGCCGGAGTCGTGCGGCGGCGTCGGCACGGCTGACTCCGCGTAGCGAGTCATTCCCCCGAGTAAACGGTGCGGTGGGGGGGCGGCCCTTGGTGGTGTGGTGTACCGCCCCCCCCCCCGGGCCCAGCATGCCCCGCCACCCCCGGGG
>JACDJA010000169.1_pt1 | contig 87061 bp, 80 predicted proteins | sample 7449241 | NCBI WGS metagenome assembly JACDJA01 (sample SAMN14253289, study PRJNA609438) | sludge metagenome | isolation source: initial anaerobic sludge | collected 2018-12-20 | reverse complement strand
GGCCTGAACCTGTTCGTGACCGCCGGCATCACCAAGATGAGCATCGGCCAGGTCGTGCGCGCCGCCTTCCCATGGCTGCTCCTGCTGCTGACCTACCTGGTCTTCATCACCTACGTCCCCGCCGTCAGCCTCTGGCTGCCCGGCCTCCTCGGCTGAAAACGCCGCCGCTCCGGCGGCGGCCGACACACGGCTGTCACACGCGGCCGCCATAATCCCTGCGCCAGCCCGGGCCGCCAGGCCCGGGCGCCAGACCAGAGGGATTGTCCGCATGCGGCTCGCGTTCACACTCAAGACCCGTTTCATCCTGTTCATGACCGTGCTGGCGCTGTGCGCCGGCCTGGTCATGGGATCCGTCGCCCACCTGCGGCGCACGACCGACACCTTGCGCGACGCGGAGGCCGCGCGCTACCGGGCCAGCCAGTTGGCGGGCTGGTACCAGGCGCAGGCCGCCGCCCTGTCCCGGGACGCGGCCGCCTTCGTCGCCAGCGAACAGCCGGAATTCGAGCAGCGCCACCAGGAACACCTGGCCGTCCTGGAAGGCCGCGCGCCCGACGCCCGGGGGATCCAGGCCGATGCCCGCGCCCGCTTCCGGCGGGCGGGCCTCGACGAAGACGAGCTGGCCCTGTTCGAGGACGCCCATGCGCGGCTGCTGGCCCTGGCCGCCACCCAGCGCGAAGCCATCGGCACCGCCAAGGGCGAACTGGACGACGGCCACGGCGGCGTGCGCATCGCCCTGCCCAACGCCCTGCTCGCCAAGGCGTTGGTCTTCAGCCAGCAATACGCCCGGGCGGAGGCGGACATCACCGCCCTGATCGACGCCTTCGACGCCCGCCAGGCCCGGCGCATGGAGCTTCGGGTCGAACAGGCCTCGGCCGACGGCGCGATGGCCGGCCGCATCGCCATCGGCGCGGTGCTGGCGCTGCTGCTGTGCGGCATGCTGGCCCTGCGCAGCCTGTACCGTTCGGTCAAGCGCCCCCTGGACCGGAGCGTGGCGCTGGCGGGCCACCTGGCGGCCGGCGACCTGTCCATCCCCATCGAAGACGGGGGCCGCGACGAGATGGGGCGCCTGATGCACGCCCTGGAAGGGATCCGCCAGGGCCTGAACCGCACCCTCTGCCGGGTCGCGGACCACTTCGCGCACGTCAATGCCGGCGTGGACATCCTGTCCTCCGGCCAGGCGGAGGTCCTGGGGGACAGCCACGACCAATGCGCCATGGCGGAACAGATGTCCTCGGCCATGGACGGCCTGGACGGCACCGTCCGCCTCAACCACGACCGGGCGGTCGAGGCCCGCCGCCTGAGCGAACAGGGCGACCGCGAGGCCCGGACGGGCGCCGAGACCATCGCGCGGCTGGCCCGGGCCATGGACGGCATCGCGCAAGGCGGCCTGCGCGTCGAGGAGGCCGCGCGCCAGATCGGCGAACTGGCGTTCCAGACGAACATCCTCGCCCTGAACGCCGCCGTCGAGGCCGCCCACGCGGGCGCCCATGGGCGCGGCTTCGCCATCGTCGCGGCCGAGGTCCGGTCGCTGGCCCAGCGCTGCGACCAGACCGCCGGCCTCATCCAGTCCACGATCGAGGAAGCCATCCGCGACAGCCGCCGGGGCGCCGAACTGGCCGCCGAAGCCCGCGAAGCCATGGCCCGGGTCGTCCAGGCGACCGGGCGCGGCCGCCAGATCATGGACGAGGTCGCCGCCGCCACCGAATCCCAGGCCCTGGCCATCCACGAGACGGCGCAGGCGGCGCGGCGCCTGGAAGCCATCGGCGCGCGCGGCGCCCGGCAGGCCCAGGCCGCGTCGCGGGTGGTGGCCGAGCAGCGTTCCCGCGTCACGGACCTGCGCCGGACGCTGACGCAATTCCGGCTGGAGACCGCGGAAGCCCTGGACGCGCCGTCCAGGCTGGCCGCCTGAGGCCGGTTCCGCGCGGCGGCCTCAGGCCGGGTCGACGCGCGCCGGCGCGCGCGCGATCCGCACCACCTGGCGGACCATCCCGGCGAAGGTCAGCGCCCAGGCGAACAGCGCGACGTACAGGAATCCCCGGGGCAGCGCGGCGAGAAAGCCGAACCCCATGGCGCGGTCCATCTGCCAGGTGCAGGCCGCGTACATGCCCAGCGGGAACACCGCGCCCCAGTACAGGGGGTCGTACTGGAAGGGAAAACGCTGGAAGATGTAGCGCCAGATCCCCAGCAGCAGGAGCATCGGGATCCACCAGGTGCCGGTGGCCCAGTAGAACACCGTGAACCCCTTCAGGAAGGGCAGCAGCGACACGAGGTACGGCGCCTGGGGCGCGTTCAGGATCAGCAGCGAGCCGGCCAGGGTGGAGATCGCCATGGCGCCCATGTTGATCCAGTACGGCGGCGCCAGGTCGTCGGGCGAGAAACGGAAGAACACGTAGCGGTAGAAGATCAGCGACATCATCCAGATGTACAGCATCCCGCCCCACAGCCACATCGACAGCGCCATCAGGTTCAGCTCCAGCCGGAAGGGCTGGCCGATGCGCGCGGCCAGCAGCGCGCTGGACACCGCCAGCGACTGGGTCGCCACCACCGCCAGCAGCCAGGCGCCGCTGATGCCCTTGTCCAGCGTGGGCTTGTCCGGCTTGACGGTGAAGGCGGTGAAGATGGTGTAGGTCAGCGCGAGCCACAGCGCCACCGCCACGGCCCACAGGACGAAACCGATCCGGACGCTGTCGGTCTGCACGATGAACTGGCTCGCCAGGATGCCGGTGCCGGCCACCGTGGTGAAATAGCCCGGCCCCTTGAGGTGATCCACCATGTCGCCGAAAAAGCGGCGCGGATGGTGGCACGCCCGCAATGCGTACAGCACGCACAACACGGCGTATTGCGCCACGTTCAGCAGGAACAGCAGCCGCGCCACCAGCGGCAAGCCCATCATGCCCGCGCCCAGCGAGACGATCCCGGTCGCCATCACCAGGCCGAAATAGGCCGGCGACAGATCGGCCAGGGCGGCGCGCCAGCCCCCCGGCGGCGGTGCGTCGCCCGCCCGCAGCGCGGTGGCCGCGGCCGACGCCGGCACCCGGCGCCCGTCGTCCGAAGAAGTCCCGTCCATGCCTGTCCTCCCCCCATGCGGCCCCCGGGCCCATGCCCGTTCGCGCGGCCGCGTTAAAATACTCGATTATCCCCATAATTCGACCCGGATGGACATCGGGGCGCCCCCGCCGGATGCGGCGGCGCGCCGTCGGCCGCACCGGACGGACATCGACACAGGACACCTCCATGGAAGCCGAACGCCAGAACCAGATCATCGCCCGCATCGACGACTACGCCGAGCGCCAGGGCCTGCTCCGGAGGTATCTTTGACTACGATGCCAAGGCCGAACGCCTGCTCGTCGTCAATGCCGAACTGGAAAGCCCGGACGTCTGGAACGATCCGCAGCACGCCCAGGAACTGGGCCGCGAAAAGAAATCCCTGGAAACCGTCGTCGGCACCCTGTCCGACCTGGAACGCGGCCTGAACGACGCGCGCGACCTGTTCGAGCTGGCCAGCATGGATGACGACGACGCCACCCTGCACGCCATTGAACAGGACTGCGCCGCCCTGGGCGAACGCCTGGAGGCGCTCGAATTCCGCCGCATGTTCAACAACCCGGCCGACCCGCTGAACTGCTTCGTCGACATCCAGGCCGGCGCCGGCGGCACCGAGGCCCAGGACTGGGCCTCCATGCTGCTGCGCCAGTACCTGCACTACGGCGAGCGCAAGGACTTCAAGGCCGAGGTCCTGGAAGAATCCGAAGGCGAAGTCGCCGGCATCAAGTCGGCCACCATCAAGTTCGAGGGCGAATACGCCTACGGCCTGCTGCGCACCGAGACCGGCGTGCACCGCCTGGTGCGCAAGAGCCCCTTCGACTCGTCCAACGGCCGGCACACGTCCTTCGCCAGCGTCTTCGTCTACCCGGAAATCGACGACTCCTTCGAGATCGACATCAACCCGGCGGACCTGCGCATCGACACCTACCGCGCCAGCGGCGCCGGCGGCCAGCACATCAACAAGACCGACTCGGCCGTGCGCATCACGCACCAGCCCACCGGCATCGTCGTGCAGTGCCAGAACGACCGTTCCCAGCACCGCAACCGCGCCGAGGCCATGCAGATGCTGAAATCGCGCCTGTACGAACTCGAAATGCGCAAGCGCATGGCCGAACAGCAGAAGCTGGAGGACGCCAAGAGCGACGTGGGCTGGGGCCACCAGATCCGCTCCTACGTGCTGGACCAGAGCCGCATCAAGGACCTGCGCACCGGCGTGGAAATCTCCAACACCCAGAAGGTCCTGGACGGCGACCTGGACCCCTTCATCACGGCCAGCCTCAAGCAGGGCGTCTAGCCCCGGCGCGAGGACGTCCGGCCGCGGCCGGTGCCCTCGCCTTTTCATCTCCGATCGCACGACATGACTTCGACCGAATCCCAAGCCCCCGACGAGAACCGCCTGATCGCCGAACGCCGCGCCAAGCTGGACGCGCTGCGCCAGGCGGGCCCCGCCTTCCCCAACGACTTCCGCCCCGACACCCACGCCGCCGACCTGCACCGGGACTGCGGCGAACTGGACGAGGACGCGCTCCAGGCCCTGGGCCGGCACGCCCGCGTCGCCGGGCGCATGATGCTCAAGCGCATCATGGGCAAGGCCAGCTTCGCCACGCTGCAGGACGCCACCGGCCGCCTGCAGCTGTACCTGGACCGGGGCGTGCTGGGCGACGAGGCCTACGCCGCCTTCAAGTCCTGGGACATCGGCGACATCGTCGGCGCCGAGGGCGAGGTCTTCAAGACGCGCAAGGGCGAACTGTCGCTGCGCGTGCTGTCGCTGCGCCTGCTGTCGAAATCCCTGCGCCCGCTGCCCGACAAGTTCCACGGCGTGGCCGACCAGGAACTGCGCTACCGCCAGCGCTACGTGGACCTGATCATGACCGAGGGCACGCGCGAGACTTTCCTGGCGCGCAGCCGCATCGTCACCGCGATCCGCCAGATCATGTCGGAAGCCGACTTCCTGGAAGTCGAGACGCCGATGCTGCACCCCATCCCCGGCGGCGCGGCGGCCAAGCCCTTCATCACCCACCACAACGCGCTGGACATGCAGATGTACCTGCGCATCGCACCGGAACTCTACCTGAAGCGCCTGATCGTCGGCGGCTTCGAACGGGTCTTCGAGATCAACCGCAATTTCCGCAACGAGGGCGTCAGCCCGCGCCACAATCCGGAATTCACGATGATGGAATTCTATGCGGCGTACACGGACTACCGCTGGCTGATGGACTACACCGAGACCCTGATCCGCGAGACCGCGCGGCGGGTGCGCGGCACCGCCAGCCTGAGCTACCAGGGCCAGCCCCTGGACCTGGACCGGCCTTTCGACCGGCTGACCATCGTCGAGGCCATCCTGAAGCACGCCCCCGGCTACGCGCCCGCCCAGCTCCAGGACGCAACGTACCTGCGCGGCGAACTGCGCCGCCTGGGCGCGGACGTGGACGGTCCGGTCCTGGCCCATGCCGGCCTGGGCGCGCTGCAGCTGGCGCTGTTCGAGGAAACCGCCGAATCGAAGCTCTGGCACCCGACCTTCATCATCGACTACCCGGTGGAAGTCTCGCCGCTGGCGCGGGCCTCCGACACGCAGGCCGGCATCACGGAACGCTTCGAGCTGTTCGCCTGCGGGCGCGAGATCGCCAACGGTTTTTCCGAACTGAACGACCCCGAGGACCAGGCCGCTCGCTTCCAGGCCCAGGTGGCCGCCAAGGACGCCGGCGACGAGGAAGCCATGTACTACGACGCGGACTACGTGCGCGCCCTGGAATACGGCATGCCCCCCACGGGCGGCTGCGGCATCGGCATCGACCGCCTGGTCATGATGCTGACCGACAGCCCCAACATCCGCGACGTGATCCTGTTCCCGCATCTGCGGCGCGAGGACTGATCGCCGCTGATACGATCAAGGCCCCCCCGGGGGGGCCTTGAGGGATTGAATCACAGCCCTGATGTCGCTCCCGCGTTGCGGGATATCGATGTGGCGACCAACAGAATGACCGCCGCCATGGCCGAGCAGCCCAGTCCCAACTCCCCGATCCCCGTCCATCCGTGATGGAGCCAGACGGCACCCGCTAGAGAACTGCCCAGCGCACCGCCGCCGAAGTTGCAGACCATGTAGACCGTGTTCAGGCGGCCATGCCCCTGCGCTGGAAGGGCGAAGATCCGGGCCTGGTTGGCGATTTGGCCGACCTGCAAGCCAAAGCTGACAAGATTGGCCGCGACGACCAAGGCCCCATAGCTGCTGCCGTAAGCCAGCGAGGTCATGAACGCCAGAATGCACAGCAGAATGGCCAGGGCACTTGCACGCGGAGCGCCGTACCGGTCACATATCCGGCCGGCCAGCGGCGTCAGCAACCCGCTGGCGCCACCCAGCAACGCGAACAGGCCGATGCCACGAAGATCGAGGTGAAACGGCACCTGGGCCAGTCGAAAGGCCACGATCGTCCAGAACGCCGAGAAGCCGGCGAACAGGCAGGCGCCGAGAACGCAGGAGAGCCGCAGTGTTGGCTCACGCCGCAGGAAGGTCCACAGCGAACGCAGCAGTGCTGCGTAGGACATGGTCACCGCAGGTGCTTTGCGCCGTGGCAGCAAGGGCGGCAACGTGAACGCCAGACCCGCCATTGCCAGCATGGCCACGCCATAGACCGTTCGCCAACCCCACTGTCCGGCGACCGATCCAGCCAAGGTCCGTGAAAGCAGGATCCCCATCACCAGCCCAGTCTGGATCGATGCAATGATGCGGCCTCGCCGCTCGGGCACAGTCAGGCCAGCGATCAGCGGCAGCACGATCTGCGGGATGCAGGTGCCCATGCAGATCAACGCACTCCACAGCGCCAGCAGAGGGAACCACGGCGTCAGGCTGGCAGCGAGAAGGCAGCCAGCCGTTGCGAGCAGCAATACGCGCACCAGCTTCCGTGGTTCGGCCTGGTCGCCCAGCGGAACGACGAACAATATGCCCAGGGCATAACCAATCTGGGAGCAGGTGGCGATCCAGCCTGCGTGCTGAGCGTCCACCAGGAACTCGCGGGCAATCGACGGCAGCAGGGCTTGATTGAAGTACACATTGGCCACCGTCAATCCGCTCGCGATGGCCATGACGAGGACTACCCATGGTTTCAAGTCGCTGGCTTGAAGCTCACACTTCATCTTTGCTTCTCCCGGTCTCGTTGATCCAATGCCTGTCTTCCCGCACGCTCAGCGTGCCGGGGCCGTGCTCTCGGCGAATGCCGCGCTTGCGGTCCGCAAGGCCATCAAGGCGGCCGGCATTCCGGCGGCGAAGCCGACCTGAATGAAGGCCTCCGCAATGGCTGCCCGGCTCAGGCCTGCGCGCTGTGCCGCAGCCACATGCAGCTCGAGCGGTCCCTGCCCGGTAGCGCCCAGCGCAGCGCACGCCGCGAGCACGACCAGCTCACGCTCACGCAAGCTCAGGGCTTGACCGCCATAGGCATCCGCGAATTCCCACTCCATGACGAAGCGGCCGAAATCCGGTGAAACATCGGCCAATGTGTCGAGGAAGCCCTGGGCAGGAAAACCAAAGACCGATTCGAACGTAGCGCAGCCCTGCTCAAAGCGGCTGGGCGAAGGGGTAGGTGTCGAGGTGAGGGACATGCTATTCTCCAGTGAACTGCACAATACAGTGCAGATTGGGTGCACTATACTGTGCAGTGCATATGGAGTCAAGCGAATTGAAAAATTCAAAAGCAGCGACGCAAGCCGATACCCCCCGAATGCCACCCACCCAGGAGGCCGTCCTCGACGCAGCCATCCAGTCCTTCCTGCAGCGAGGCTACGGGGGAACCAGCATCGACCTCGTGGCGCGCGATGCGGGCGTGGCGCGCCGGACGATCTATAACCAGTTCAATGGCAAGGAAGCACTGTTCGAGGCCTCCATCCGCCGAGTGTGGCGTGATTTCCCCGTGCTCGACATCACCCGGGACGAAGCCGCCATGGCCGATCCTGCACAGGGGCTCACCCGCATCGGGCTGGCCGTCGCCGATTTCTGGGCGCCGTCCGTGGCCGTGGCGCTACTGCGCATGGTCATTGCCGAAAGCACCGCATTTCCCGACCTCACCAGGCGTTTCATGGCCGCCGGCAAAGAGCCGGCCATGCGGGCCCTGGTGGACTACCTGCAGGGGTGCGAGCGCAGAAAAACATTGGCATTGGACGATGCCGTCCGTTCCGCAAAGCAGTTCCTGGGGCTCATCAACGAGCCCTTGCTCTGGTTGCGCGTGATCGGTGCGGAAACCGGCACCCCGGAGCCTGCGGAACGCAAGCGCGTCGTCAAGGAGGCTGTCTCGATATTTATGAAGGCGTATGGCCGGCAATGAGGACGGCACTGTCACCTTGCACAGGAAACCGGGCACATGCATGCCCCGGAGTTCGATGGCTTGCGCCTGGGGTTATCCAGCGAAGTTCGGTGCTGGAGTCACGGTGAAATGAAACAGGCCGGGACGCAGCGCCCGGCCTGTTTCATGTCTGCACCGCGCGAACGCCTGTCAGACGGTAAACGATTCCCCGCAGCCGCAGGCGGCCTTTTCGTTGGGATTGTTGAAGCGGAAGCCTTCGTTCAGGCCTTCGCGGGCGTAGTCCAGTTCCGTGCCCTGCAGGTACGGCAGGCTGTCGGGCGCCACGTACACGCGGGCGCCGAACTGCTCGAAGACCTGGTCCCCGGCGGCGGGATCGTCCACGTATTCCAGGTGGTAGGACATGCCCGAGCAGCCCGAGGGCTTGACCCCCAGGCGCAGGCCCAGGCCCTTGCCGCGTTTTTCCAGATGGCGCTGGATGTGTTCAGCGGCCTGTTGTGTCAGCGTGATTCCCATGATGTGCCTCAGGAACGGTGTTGGTCGGTGTGGACGGTTGTTTGCCAGTGTAGTCGGCCACGGCCGCGCGGATGGCGTCCTGGGCCAGCAGCGCGCAGTGCAACTTGTCGGGCGCCAGGCCCAGGGCCTGGACGATGTCCTGGCTGCCGATGGCCAGCGCCTGGTCCAGGTCGCGTCCCTGCAGCCATTCGGTCGCCAGCGATCCGGCCGCGATGGCCTCGCCGCTGCCGAAGGCCCGGAAGCAGGCGGATTCTATGGTAGCGCCTTCCAGGCGGATCTGCAGTTTCAGGATCTGACCGAGTTCGGGCGAGCCCACCAGCGCGGTGCCCACCCGGGGATCGTCCGCGTCGAAGGAGCCGACATTGCGCGGATGCAGGTAGTGATCCAGGACCTGCGGCCCGTACGACGGACCCATCACCGGCATTGCTCCGCCCAGGCGCCCAGGGTGCCCTGCTGGCGCATTTCCCACAGGGGGGACAGTTCGCGCAGCCGCCCGATCTGGGCGCGCAGCAGCCGCACGGCGCGGTCGATTTCGTCCGGCGTGGTGTACCGCCCCAGGGTCAGGCGCAGCGAGCTGTGCGCCAGGGTGTCGCTGCGCCCCAGGGCGCGCAGCACGTGGGAGGGCTCCAGACTGGCCGAGGTGCAGGCCGAGCCCGAGGACACGGCCAGTTCCGGCACGGACATCAGCAGGGCCTCGCCCTCGACGTGGGCCACGCTGACGTTCAGGGTATGCGCCACGCGCCGGTCCGGATCGCCGTTGAGGTAGACGTCCGGCAGGTCGCGCAGGCCGTCCCACAGGCGGTCGCGCAGCGCCCGGATGCGGGGGATCTCGGCGTCCATCAGTTCGCCCGCCAGCGCGAAGGCCTCGCCCATGCCGACGATCTGGTGGGTGGGCAGCGTGCCCGAGCGCAGGCCGCGTTCATGGCCGCCGCCGTGGATCTGCGCCTCCAGGCGCACGCGCGGCTTGCGGCGCACGTACAGCGCGCCGACGCCCTTGGGGCCGTAGGTCTTGTGCGCCGACATGGACATCAGGTCCACCCCCAGCGCCTGGACGTCGATCGGCAGCTTGCCCGTGGCCTGGGCGGCGTCGGTGTGGAACAGGATGCCGCGCTCGCGGCACAGTGCCGCCAGCGCGGCGACGTCCTGGACGACCCCGATTTCATTGTTCACCAGCATCACCGACACCAGGATCGTGTCGGGACGCAGGACGGCGGCCAGGGCGTCGGGACTGACCAGGCCGTTGGCGTCCACGTCCAGCCAGGTGACGTCGAAGCCCTGGCGCTCGAGTTCCAGGCAGGGGTCCAGCACCGCCTTGTGCTCGGTGCGGACCGTGACGACGTGCCGGCCCCGGCCGGCGTGGAAATGCGCCGCGCCCTTGATCGCGAGGTTGTCGGATTCGGTGGCGCCGGAGGTCCAGACGATTTCGCGCGGGTCGGCGTGGATCAGCGCCGCGACCTGTCCCCGGGCCCGCTCCACGGCCTCTTCGGCGTCCCAGCCCCAGGCATGACTGCGCGAGGCGGGATTGCCGAAGCGTTCGCTCAGCCAGGGCAGCATGGCCTGGAGGACGCGTTCGTCGACGGGCGTGGTGGCGGAATAGTCCAGATAGATCGGGGACGGATCCTGTGGCATTGAAACTCCGGTAAATCAGGCCGATACGGGCTCCTGGACCGGGGAATCGGCCGCCACCGGCGTGATCGGGATCGTCGCGCGCCCGTTGCGCATGTGGCCGGATTCCTGCCACTCGCGCAGACGCTGCTGGTCGACCAGGTCCTGCAGCGAGACCGAGTCCAGGTATTCCAGCATTTTACGACTCAAAGTCGCCCAGAGGTCGTGGGTCATGCATTTGCCGGTATGGCCGTTGCGTCCGATGTCACAGTTTTCCTTGCCCCCGCAGCTGGTGGCGTCCAGCGGCTCGTCGACGGCGAAGATGATGTCGGCCACGGAGATGTCGCGCGCGTGGCGGGCCAGCGTGTAGCCGCCCCCCGGACCGCGCACGCTGTCGACCAGTTCGTGCCGGCGCAGCTTGCCGAACAGCTGTTCCAGGTAGGACAGGGAAATGTTCTGGCGCGCGCTGATGGCGGCCAGCGTCACCGGCCCGCTGTGATGGCGCAAGGCCAGATCGATCATTGCCGTGACGGCGAAACGTCCCTTGGTCGTCAAACGCATGGTGAAGTCCTCTGTGGGTGCGGAGAAAACCCGGGCATGGCGAATACCCGACTATTTGAGTCAAGTGTACCCTTTTACCTGACTAAAACACTCGGTTTTAGAGCCGGAAAATCATCGGAACTTGACCCTTGTCAATTCCGACCGCACAACAGGGGTATCCGTCCGACGCGCGCCCGAAAATGCAAGGGGCGCCCGGAGACGCCCCTTGCACGAGGGAATGCGGGAATCAGGCGGCCTGGTATTGCAGCGCGCGCTTGCGCACCAGTTCGAGGACGCCCTGGCAGGAGTCTTCGATGTAGTCCAGGACCTTGTTGAAGCCTTCGGGACCGCCGTAGTAGGGATCGGGCACGGTGGCTTCCTCGAATTCGTTCGAGAAGCGCATCAGCAGCATGAGCTTGTGCTGGTAGACCTTGGGGCACTGCTGCTGCAGCGCGGACAGGTTTTCCCAGTCCATGGCCAGGATCAGGTCGGCGTCGCGGAAGTCGTCGGCGCGGATCTGCCGGGCCACCAGCGACGACAGGTCATAGCCGCGCTTGCGCGCGGCGGTCTGGGCGCGGGCGTCCGGAGCCTCGCCCACGTGGAAATGATGCGTCGCGGCGGAGTCGACGGCGATCGCGTCGGACAGGCCGGCCTCGTCGACGAGGTGCTGGAACACGCCCTGGGCGGTGGGGGAACGGCAGATATTGCCCGTACAGACAAAAAGTACCTTATGCATGATGGATGAAAGTGTGCGGGAAAACCCGGAAATTGGCAAGCATTTTCTGTGGAAAACCGCAAAAAAACCTGATACTTGAAGCACTTCCGAAGCGACCTCGCAACAGGCCGGGGCGCCGCCCGCCCGGGGCCGGAACCCGCCCGGCGGCCGGAGCGCGGCGGAGGGCGCCCCGGCCCCGGAGTCATTCCATCAGGGCCCGGGCCTTCAGGGCGCGCAGGGCGTCGCGCACCGAGGCGGCCTGCTCGAATTCCAGGTTGCGGGCATGCTCGTTCATGCGCTGCTCCAGGCGGCGGATCTCGCGCGCCAGGGATTTCTCGTCGTGCAGGGCGGATTCGTCGTAGCCGGCCTCGGCGGACGCCGGCGCCGCGGCCACCGCCACCCCGTCGATCAGGTCGCGCACCGCCTTGCTGACGCCCCGGGCCGTGATGCCGTGCTCGAGGTTGAAGGCCTGCTGCTTTTCCCGGCGGCGCGCGGTTTCGTCCATGGCCCGGCGCATGGAATCGGTCACCCGGTCGGCGTACAGGATGGCGCGCCCGTTCAGGTTGCGCGCCGCCCGCCCGATGGTCTGGATCAGGCTGCGCTCCGAACGCAGGAAGCCTTCCTTGTCGGCGTCCAGGATCGCCACCAGGGAGACTTCCGGGATGTCCAGGCCCTCGCGCAGCAGATTGATCCCGACCAGCACGTCGAAGGTCCCCAGCCGCAGGTCGCGGATGATCTCGACCCGCTCCACGGTGTCGATGTCGGAATGCAGGTAGCGGACCTTGAGGCCGTTTTCCCCCAGGTACTCGGTCAGGTCCTCGGCCATGCGTTTGGTCAGCGTGGTCACCAGCACCCGTTCATGGCGCGCGATGCGCAGCTTGGCCTCGCCCAGCAGGTCGTCGACCTGGGTGGCGGCCGGACGCAGCTCGACCTCCGGATCCACCAGGCCGGTCGGGCGCACGACCTGCTCGACCACCTGGTCCGCATGCTGGGCCTCGTAGGGGCCGGGCGTGGCGGACACGAACACGCATTGCGGCATGCGCGCCTCGAACTCCTCGAGCCGCAGGGGCCGGTTGTCCAGCGCCGAGGGCAGCCGGAACCCGAACTGGACCAGGGTTTCCTTGCGGGACCGGTCGCCCCGGTACATGCCGCCCAGCTGGCCGATCGTGACATGGCTCTCGTCGATGAACATCAGGGCGTTGGCCGGCAGGTAGTCGATCAGGGTCGGCGGCGGCTCGCCCGGCAGGGCGCCGGACAGGTGCCGGGAATAGTTCTCGATCCCCTTGCAGAAACCCAGTTCCTGCAGCATTTCCAGGTCGAAGCGGGTGCGCTGTTCCAGCCGCTGGACCTCGACGAGCTTGCCCGCCGCCGTCAGTTCGGCCAGGCGGTCGCGCAGTTCTTCCTTGATGGTCTCGATGGCGCGCAGCACGGTCTCGCGCGGCGTCACGTAGTGGGAACTGGGGAAGATCGTGAAGCGCACCAGGCTCTGGACCGGCTTGCCCGTCAGGGGATCGAACAGGTCCAGGGATTCGATCTCGTCGTCGAACAGGGTGATGCGCAGGGCATGTTCGGCGTGTTCGGCCGGGAAAACGTCGATGACCTCGCCGCGCGCCCGGAAGGTCCCCCGGGAGAATTCCATGTCGTTGCGTTCGTACTGCATCGACACCAGGCGCGCCAGGACCTCCTGGCGGCCGACCCGGTCGCCCGTGCGCAGCGTCAGCACCATCGCATGATAGTCGCCGGGGTTGCCGATACCGTAGATGCAGGACACCGTGCCCACGATGATGGTGTCGGGGCGTTCCAGCAGACTCTTGGTGGCCGACAGGCGCATCTGCTCGATGTGCTCGTTGATCGACGAGTCCTTCTCGATGAACAGGTCGCGCGAGGGCACGTAGGCCTCGGGCTGGTAGTAGTCGTAGTAGGACACGAAGTATTCCACCGCGTTGCGAGGGAAGAATTCGCGCATTTCCGCGTAGAGCTGGGCGGCCAGGGTCTTGTTGGGCGCCAGCACGATGGCCGGCCGCCCGGTGCGGGCGATCAGGTTGGCCATGGTGTAGGTCTTGCCCGACCCCGTCACCCCCAGCAGGGTCTGGCACATGAGCCCGTCGCGCACGCCCTCTTCCAGCGCGTCGATCGCGGCCGGCTGGTCGCCGGCGGGCGGATAGGGCTGGAAAAGCTGGAACGGGCTGCCCGGATACTGGACGAAGCCCGGCCCGGCCCCGGGAGTTTCTACCTCGGGAGTTCCGACCTCGGATTTGGCCTGACTGGACATGGGGCTCAACTGGACACTGTTCGGGTAAACCCCTTATTATCACACTGTTGGCCCACGCGACCAAGACTCCTCTCTTATCGTCCTCCCGGTAACCATGTCCTCCATCTTCGCATCCGTCGAACTCGCTCCGCGCGACCCCATCCTGGGTCTGAACGAACAATTCAAGGCCGACACCCGGTCCACCAAGGTCAATCTCGGTGTCGGCGTCTACTACGACGACGCGGGCCGCATCCCCCTGCTGAAGGCCGTCCGCCAGGCGGAAAGCCGCCTGTTCGAACTGGCCGAACCGCGCAACTACCTGCCGATCGACGGCATCCCCGGCTACAATGCCGGCGCCCGCGCCCTGCTGCTGGGCGCCAGCTCGCCGCTGATCGCCGAACACCGCTCGCTGACGGTCCAGACCCTGGGCGGCACCGGCGCGCTGAAGGTCGGCGCCGACTTCCTGAAGCAGATCCTGCCCAACGCCAAGGTCGCCATCAGCAACCCCAGCTGGGCCAACCACGAAGCCCTGTTCTCCGCCGCCGGCTTTCCGGTCGTCAGCTACGACTACTACGACGCCGCCACGCATGGCCTGAACTTCGACGGCATGCTGGCCTCGCTGCGCGCCCTGCCCGCCGGCACCATCGTGGTGCTGCACGCCTGCTGCCACAATCCCACGGGCGTCGATCCCACCCTGGACCAATGGCGGGAGATCGCCCGGACGCTGCAAGTCGGCCAGCTGGTGCCGTTCCTGGACATCGCCTATCAGGGATTCGGCGACGGCATCGAGGAAGACGGCGCCGTGGTGCGGCTGTTCGCCGAACTGGGCCTGACCATGTTCATCAGTTCCTCGTTCTCCAAGTCCTTCTCGCTGTACGGCGAACGCGTCGGCGCCCTGACCCTGCTGACCAGCGGCGACGAGGAAAGCACCCGCGTGCTCAGCCAGTTGAAGCGCGTCATCCGCACCAACTACTCCAACCCCCCCACCCATGGCGGCGCCCTGGTCTCGACCGTGCTGAACACGCCCGAACTGTACAAGCTGTGGGCCGAGGAACTGGCCGGCATGCGCGACCGCATCCGCGCCATGCGCCACCAGCTGGTCGAAAAAATCCAGGCCCAGGGCGTGGACCAGGACTTCAGCTTCGTCAAGGCCCAGCGCGGCATGTTCTCGTACTCCGGCCTGACCAAGCCCCAGGTGGAACGCCTGCGCGAGGACTTCGGCATCTACGCCGTGGGCAGCGGCCGCATCTGCGTGGCCGCCCTGAACAGCGGCAACATCGACTACGTCGCCCGCGCGGTGGCCGATGTGATCAAGAACTGATCGTCCCCGCCGCTCCGGTCCCGGCCGGAGCGGCCGACGGACATCCCCGGCACGGGGCCCCCCATGGGGCCCCGTCGTCGTTTCCGGCGCGCGGTCCATGCCGCTTGCGCCGCGCGCGCCCTTCCGTCACAATACGGGCTGTGTTTCCATCCAGTAGCGCACGATCGCCCCGAAAACATGGCCCTGAAACTCACCGCCCGACAGTCCCAGATCCTGGATCTCATCCGGCAGGCCATCCAGCAGACGGGGCGCCCGCCCACCCGGGCCGAAATCGCCCGCCAATTGGGCTTCCGCTCGGCCAACGCGGCCGAAGACCACCTGCGCGCGCTGGAACGCAAGGGCTACATCCGCCTGTCGGCCGCCACCTCGCGCGGCATCCAGCTCATCGGGCAGGCTCCGGCGGCATCCATCATCGACCCGGCGGGCATGCCCGCCGCCAGCCAGGCCGCCACGATCGCCTCCGCCAGCCCCGCCCCGGCCGGCACGCCCGGCCCCCTGCCCGGCGCCCCCGTCTGGCTCACGCCGTCCGACAGCCGCCTGGTGCCGCTGGTGGGCCGCGTCGCCGCCGGCAGCCCGGTCCTGGCGGCTGAACACGTCGAACGCGAAATCCCCCTGGCGCCGCACCTGTTCGAATCCGCGCCCGACTACCTGCTGCGCGTGCGCGGCAGCAGCATGCGCGACGCCGGCATCCTGGACGGCGACCTGCTGGCCGTGCGCAGCACGCCCCAGGCCCGCCACGGCCAGATCGTCGTCGCCCGCCTGGGCGACGACGTGACCGTCAAACGCCTGGACCACCAGGGCCGCCGCATCCGCCTGCTGCCCGAAAACCCCGACTTCCAGCCCATCGACGTGGGTCCCGGCGACGACTTCGCCATCGAGGGCATCGCCGTCGGCCTGATCCGTACCACCGCGCTGCATTGATCCCCCGCCTGACGGCGTCTGCGGTCGGTCATAGGGGATTCCGCCGGTTCAGCGAGTAGCGACGGCGGTGACTGGCGTGCCGTATTCCAGCACCGCGAGCAGCAAGACGACCGCGGCCTGGCCCAGCACAAAAGTCCAGCCCAGCGCGTTGGGCTGGACCAGACCCAAGGTGGGCAACGCGATACTGGCCAGCCCCCATGCGATGTTGCCTATGATGACCACCATGACCGCCCAACGCGGCGGCGGCTGAACACGCGACAAGCCCCCTATGAAAACAGCGATAGGCAGCAACACAGCGCCGGCCCAGAACAACAGCGAGGCAGGCAGATGCGTGAGCGCGGCAATCGTTTCGGAGGCCGCTAGCAGCAGCGCCCCCATCGCCACGCAGGTCGCGGCGTCGAAAGCCAGTAGTGGTTGAAGGCGAATACGGACGGTAGACATGGCAAACTCCTCGTGAGCTTCGATCAAGGGTGATGCGGTGCAACTATTCTTGGTCATCCGCGCGCTGGCGTCGATTACCTGTGAAGTCATTGAGCGCAGGACATTCGCTCCACAAAATGTTCCAGGCTGAACAACAGGCTATGGCATCCATTTCACGCACCAGACGCGATTCAAGGCCGATAGGGCCAGCTCTGCGACAGATCCGGAGAAAACCAGGATGATGGCGACGGCGGAACTGCAAACCGGCGACTACCTCCGCATCTGGCGCCAGCGCCGGGGCATGAGCCAACTCGAACTGGCGCTGGACGCAGAAATCTCGCAGCGCCATTTGAGTTTTGTCGAGAACGGGAAATCGAGGCCGAGCCGGGAGATGGTGCTACGCCTCACCGAACGACTCGACATTCCCCTGCGCGAGCGCAACGCGATCCTGCTTGCCGCCGGGTTCGCACCATGCTTCGGTGAGCACAGCCTGGACGACCCCGCCATGGCCAATGCGCGCGATGCGATAGAGATGATCCTCAAAGGCCACGAGCCGTTCCCGGCGCTCGCCGTCGATCGGCACTGGAATCTCATCATGGCCAACGACGCACTCGCCCCCTTGCTCGCGGACGTGAAGGACCAGACGTTGCTGGCAGCGCCGGTGAACGTGCTGCGGCTCAGCCTGCATCCGCGCGGCCTTGCGCCGCGTATCGCCAACCTGACGGAATGGCGCAACCATCTCGTCGACCGGCTGCGCCGCCAGATCGCCGCAACCCGCGACGATGTGCTGGCCAATCTCATGCGAGAGCTGGCAGCCTACCCCATTGGCGAGGGTCCGCCTGCGGCATCCACCGACTTTGGCGGGGTTCTCGTGCCACTGAAACTCAAGACCCCGGCGGGCATTCTCTCTTTCCTCTCGACGACGACCATGTTCGGCACGCCGCGCGACGTTCTCCTGTCCGAGATTGCCATCGAGGCGTTTTTCCCCGCCGACGCAGCAACCAGAAGCATCTTGAATCCCGCTGACGGCCCATGAATGGAGATGCATCAGCCTCGCGACGGGTACGGCACCGGAGCCATCGTGAAACGAAAAACGGGCCTCGCTCCGAAAGAAGCGAGGCCCGTTTTTTGCAGCGCCGGCAATGACGCGGGGATCAATGCTTGATCACATCCCCAGCCCCGGAACCGGACGGCTTGGCGGCCGCGACCGCCTCGGCCGCCAGGCGGGCGACTTCCTCGTCCGACAGGGGCACGGGCATGCGCTGCAAGGCGACTTCCAGCACCCGGTCGATCCAGCGCACCGGGATGATCTCCAGGTGGTTTTTCACGTTGTCCGGGATTTCCGCCAGGTCCTTGACGTTTTCCTCGGGGATCATCACGGTCTTGATGCCGCCGCGATGGGCCGCCAGCAGCTTTTCCTTCAGGCCGCCGATTTCCAGGACCTCGCCGCGCAGGGTGATTTCACCCGTCATGGCGACGTCGGCACGCACCGGGATGCCCGTCAGAGCCGACACCATGGCCGTGGTGATCGCGGCGCCGGCCGAAGGGCCGTCCTTGGGCGTGGCGCCTTCCGGGAAGTGGATGTGCAGGTCGCGCTTTTCGAAGGCCTGGTCGGCGATGCCCCACTTGCGGGCGCGGGCACGCACCACCGTGCGGGCGGCCTCGACCGATTCCTTCATCACGTCGCCCAGCGAGCCCGTGCGCAGGACCACGCCCTTGCCCGGCATGTCGGCCGCCTCGATGGTCAGCAGGTCGCCGCCGACTTCCGTCCAGGCCAGGCCGGTGACCTGGCCGACCTTGTCTTCCTTTTCGGCTACGCCGAAATTGAAGCGGCGCACGCCCAGGAAATCGCTCAGGTTGCCGGCGTTCACCACGATCGCCGCCTGATCGTCGGTCTTCTTCACCGACTCCGAGGCGCCATCGCTGAGCAGGCGCTTGACGGCCTTGCGGCAGATCTTGGAGATTTCGCGTTCCAGCGCGCGGACCCCGGCCTCGCGCGTGTAGTAGCGCACGATGTCGCGGATGGCGTCCTCGGAGATGCTGAGCTCGCCGTCCTTGACGCCGTTGTTCTTCATCAGCTTGGGCAGCAGGTGATCGAAGGCGATGTGGACCTTTTCGTCCTCGGTGTAGCCCGACAGGCGGATGACTTCCATCCGGTCCAGCAGGGCCGGCGGAATGTTCAGCGTGTTGCTGGTGGCCACGAACATCACGTCCGACAGGTCGAAATCGACCTCGATGTAGTGGTCCTGGAAGGTATGGTTCTGTTCCGGGTCGAGCACTTCCAGCAGGGCCGAGGACGGGTCGCCGCGGAAATCCGCGCCCAGCTTGTCGATCTCGTCGAGCAGGAACAGCGGGTTGCGCACGCCGACCTTGGCCATGTTCTGCAGGATCTTGCCCGGCATGGAGCCGATGTAGGTGCGCCGGTGGCCGCGGATCTCGGCCTCGTCGCGCACGCCGCCCAGCGCCATGCGCACGAACTTGCGGTTGGTCGCGCGGGCCACGGACTGGCCCAGCGAGGTCTTGCCCACGCCCGGGGGACCGACCAGGCACAGAATCGGCGCCTTGAGCTTGTCCACGCGCTGCTGCACCGCCAGGTATTCGACGATGCGCTCCTTGACCTTTTCCAGGCCGTAGTGGTCGGCGTCGAGGACTTCCTCGGCGTTCTTCAGGGCGTTGTTGACGCGGCTCTTCTTGCGCCACGGCAGGCCCACCAGCGTGTCGATGTAGTTGCGCACCACGGTGGCCTCGGCCGACATGGGCGACATCAGCTTGAGCTTCTTCAGTTCGGCGTCGGCCTTCTTGCGGGCTTCCTTGGGCAGGTGCGCCGCCGCGATGCGGCGTTCGAGTTCCTCGATGTCGGCGCCTTCCTCGCCCTCGCCCAGTTCCTTCTGGATGGCCTTGACCTGTTCGTTCAGGTAGTAGTCGCGCTGGCTCTTTTCCATCTGCTTCTTCACGCGGCCGCGGATGCGCTTTTCGACCTGCAGGATCTCGATTTCCGATTCCAGCTGGGCCAGCAGGGCCTCCAGGCGGCGCGCGGCGCCGGGCATGTCCAGCAGGGACTGCTTCTGCTCGATCTTCAGGGGCAGATGGGCCGCGATGGTGTCGGCCAGGCGGCCGGCGTCCTCGATCCCGGACAGCGAAGTCAGGATTTCCTGGGGGATCTTCTTGTTCAGCTTGACGTATTGTTCGAACTGGGCCACGACGGCGCGGCGCAGGGCCTCGGCCTCGGCCAGGTCGGACTGGTCTTCTTCGATGCCTGAGACGCGCGCGGAGAAATGCGATTCGGCGTCGGTGACCTCGTGGACGCGGGCGCGCTGCAGGCCTTCGACCAGCACCTTGACGGTGCCGTCGGGCAGCTTCAGCATCTGCAGGATGTTGGCCGCGCAGCCGATCTCGTACAGGTCGTCGGGCGTGGGTTCGTCCTTGCCGGCGGATTTTTGCGCCACCAGCATGACGCTGCTGCCGGCCTCCATGGCCAGCTCGAGCGCCTTGATGGAACGCGGCCGCCCCACGAACAGGGGGATGACCATGTGGGGAAAGACCACGACGTCGCGCAGCGGCAGCAGCGGCAGTTCCACAGGTTCCTGGGTCAGAATCTGGCTAGCAGACATGGTTGATTCCTCAAACTATTGAATCTGAAAGAAAAAGGAAGCGCGGGCTTCCTTTTTCGTATAGTGCCTGCTGATGAATATGGTGCCGTACGGATGCTTTTCAAGAGCCGGGGGCACATCGCCAGTATACGGGAACCGGCCGCTCCGCAGACCGGGCCGGCCCCGTCCGGCGGGACGGAGGCGGTACCGGGCGCGCGGTCAGGCGGCGGCCGAGCGCAGGGGCTTTTCTTCGGCCTGGCGGTCGGGCCGGGGCCCCTTGACCAGCGTCGGCGTGTCCAGGCCTTCGACCGCGTCCTTTTCCAGGACCACGCGGTTGATGTCCTGGCGCGAGGGCAGCTCGTACATCGTGCCCAGCAGCGACTGTTCCATGATGGAACGCAGGCCCCGGGCGCCGGTGCGGCGCTTGATGGCCCGGCGGGCGATCGCCGTCAGGGCCTCGGGGGTGACGTCCAGTTCGACGTCTTCCATCTCGAACAGTTTCTGGAACTGCTTGACCACGGCGTTGCGCGGCTCGGTGAGGATGCGCACCAGCGTGTCCTCGGTCAGCTCTTCCAGGGTGGCGACCACCGGCAGGCGGCCGACCAGTTCCGGGATCAGGCCGAATTTGATCAGGTCTTCCGGTTCGACTTCCGCGAACAGTTCGCCCACGCCGCGCTCGGAGCGCGCGCGCACCGTGGCGGCGAAACCGATGCCGGAGCGTTCGCTGCGGTCGCGGATGATCTTTTCCAGGCCGTCGAAGGCACCGCCCACGATGAACAGGATGTTGGTGGTGTCGACCTGGACGAAGTCCTGGTTCGGGTGCTTGCGCCCGCCCTGCGGCGGCACCGAGGCGACCGTGCCCTCGATGAGCTTCAGCAGGGCCTGCTGCACGCCCTCGCCCGAAACGTCGCGGGTGATGGAGGGGTTGTCGGACTTGCGCGAGATCTTGTCGATCTCGTCGATGTAGACGATGGCGCGCTGGGCCTTTTCGACTTCGTAGTTGCAGTTCTGCAGCAGCTTCTGGATGATGTTCTCGACGTCCTCGCCAACGTAGCCGGCTTCCGTCAGGGTGGTGGCGTCGGCCATCACGAAAGGCACGTCCAGCATGCGCGCCAGGGTCTGGGCCAGCAGGGTCTTGCCCGAACCCGTCGGCCCGATCAGCAGGATGTTGCTCTTGGACAGTTCGACGTCGCCGTCCTTGGCGTCCTGGTAGCGGATGCGCTTGTAGTGGTTGTAGACCGCCACCGCCAGGTTGCGCTTGGGCGTTTCCTGGCCGATGACGTAGCCGTCCAGGAAGGTCTTGATTTCCTGCGGCGTGGGCAGTTCCTTGCGCACGGCGGCCCGCGCCGCGTCCTGGGACTCTTCGCGGATGATGTCGTTGCACAGGCTGATGCATTCATCGCAGATGAAGACGGAAGGCCCGGCGATCAGCTTGTGGACTTCGTGCTGGCTTTTGTTGCAGAAGGAGCAATGCAGCGCCTTGTCCTCGCTGGAACCCTTTTTTTCGGTCATGGCTATCCAATCACTTGGCTTCGTCGGTGCGCGAAACCAGTACCTTGTCGATCAGTCCGTATTCCCGCGCGTCGTCGGCGGACATGAAGTTGTCGCGCTCGGTGTCCACGGCGATGCGCTCGATGTCCTGGCCGGTGCGTTCGGCCAGGATGCCGTTCAGGCGTTCGCGCAGGCTGAGGATTTCCTTGGCCTGGATCTGGATGTCCGAGGCCTGGCCCTGGGCGCCGCCCGAGGGCTGGTGGATCATGATGCGCGAATTGGGCAGCGCGTAGCGCTTGCCCTTGGCGCCCGCGGCCAGCAGGAACGCGCCCATGCTGGCGGCCAGGCCGGTGCACAGGGTGGAGACTTCGGGCTTGACGAACTGCATGGTGTCGAAGATCGCCATCCCGGCGTAGACCGAGCCGCCCGGGGAATTGATGTACAGCGAGATGTCCTTGTCCGGGTTCTCCGATTCCAGGAACAGCAGCTGCGCCACGACCAGGTTGGCCGACTGGTCGTTGACCGGCCCCACGAAGAAGATCACCCGTTCGCGCAGCAGGCGCGAGTAGATGTCGTAGGACCGCTCGCCGCGGCCGGACTGCTCGATCACGATGGGCACGTAGCCCAGGCCGGTGGGGACGACCGAGTCCCCGCCGTGCATCGACGCGTAGAAATCGGTGAACCGGTTCATGTCAGCGGGCACCCATCAAAGTGTCGAAATCGACGGCCTCGTCGGTGACCTGGGCGGCCGCCAGGACGTGCTCGACGAGGTTGTCTTCCAGGACCAGCGATTCGATCTCGGCGCGGCGCTGGCGGTCGGACAGGTAGTAGGCCACGACCTGGGCGGGCTGTTCGTAGCTCTTGGCGAATTCCTCGATGCGGGCGCGGACCTGTTCGGGCTTGGCCTTGAGGTCGGCGGACTTGATCAGTTCGCCCACCAGCAGGCCCAGGCGCACGCGGCGCTCGGCTTCCGGACGGAAGGTGTCTTCCGGGATGGGGATACTGTCGGCGTTGGGCAGGCCGCGCTGCTTGAGTTCCTCGCGCGCGGCGGCGGTGCGGCTGGCGACCTCGTTGTCGACCAGGGCCTTGGGCAGGTCGAAGTCGCAGGCGCCCGCCAGGGCGTCCATGACGCTGGCCTTGGTGCGGTTCTTCGCGCGGGCCTGGGCTTCGCGTTCGACGTTGGCGCGCACGTCGGCCAGCAGGGCGTCGACGTCGCCTTCGGCCTGGCCCAGGGCACGGGCGAAGTCGGCGTCGACCTCGGGCAGTTCGGGCTCGGCGACTTCCTTCACGGTGATGGTGAATTCGGCCTGCTTGCCGGCCACGGCGGGGCTGCCGTAGTCCTCGGGGAAGGCCAGCGGGAAGACCTTGGTTTCGCCGGCCTTCAGGCCGGTGGCGGCGGCTTCGAATTCGGGCAGCATGCGGCCCTGGCCCAGCACGAAGGGGAAGTCCTGGGCGGTGCCGCCCTCGAAGGCCACGCCGTCGATGGTGCCGGCGAAGTCCAGGGTGACGCGGTCGCCGCTCTGGGCGGCGCGGTCGGCGGCCGGCTTGAAGACCGTGCGCTGGCGGCGCAGGATGTCGATGGTCTGCTGCACTTCGGCGTCGCCCACCTGGACGGTGTTGCGGGTGATCTTCAGGGACGACAGGTCCGGCAGCTGGATCTCGGGATAGACTTCGAAGGTGGCGGAAAACGCCATCACGCCGTCTTCGGCGCCTTCGACCTTGGGTTCCAGGCTGGGGGTGCCGGCCACGCGCAGGTTCGCGTCCTCGATCACCTTGTCCAGGGACTTGCCGATCTGGGTGTTGATCACGTCATAGCGGACCGACGGGCCGTGGCTGCGCTCGATGACGGACAGGGGCGCCTTGCCGGGACGGAAGCCCTGCACCTTCGCCGTCTTGGCGACGCGCTTGAGCTGGGCCTGGACTTCCTTTTCGATGTCGGCGACCGAGACGGTCAGATCAACGCGGCGCTCCAGGCCGGACAATTTTTCAACCACGGGCTGCATTCGGAACCTATTGAATGATGAACAATAAACGAGGTATTTTAGCGGAAACTGGAGCGGCCCGTAGACGGCCGGGAAACCCCGCCGAATCACGCTATAATGATCGGCTTGCCTGGCGAACGTGGCGGAATTGGTAGACGCACCAGATTTAGGTTCTGGCGCCGCAAGGCATGAGAGTTCAAGTCTCTCCGTTCGCACCACGGCGCATTGCGCGCGTCGTCGCCCGGCCCCTTGTCAACCACAACGCCGCACCGGACGACCATGAATTCATCGCTTCAACACACCATCGAAACCGCCTGGGAAGACCGCGCGTCCCTGACCCCCGGCCAGGCCCCCGACACCCTGCGCCAGGCCGTCGATCAAGTGATCGCGGGCCTGGACGACGGCACGCTGCGCGTCGCGGAAAAGATCGACGGCCAATGGCAGGTCCACCAGTGGATCAAGAAGGCCGTGCTGCTGTCCTTCCGGCTGGCGGACAACCGCGTCATGGGCCAGGCGCCCCAACTGTACTACGACAAGGTCCCGCTGAAGTTCCAGGACTATTCCCCGGCGGACTTCCAGCAGGGCGGCTTCCGCGTGGTCCCGACCGCCACGGTGCGACGCGGCGCCTACATCGCGCCCGACGCGGTGCTGATGCCCTCCTACGTCAACATCGGCGCGCGCGTGGGCGAGGGCACGATGGTGGACACCTGGGCGACGGTGGGCTCGTGCGCGCAGATCGGCAGCCACGTCCACCTGTCGGGCGGCGTGGGCATCGGCGGGGTGCTGGAACCCCTGCAGGCCGGCCCCACCATCATCGAGGACAACTGCTTCATCGGCGCGCGCTCCGAGATCGTCGAAGGCGTCGTCGTCGAGGAAAATTCGGTACTGGCCATGGGGGTCTTCATTTCCCAGAGCACGCGCATCTACGACCGCGCGACCGGCGAGATCCACTACGGCCGCGTGCCGGCCGGGTCCGTGGTGGTGCCGGGTTCGCTGCCCGCCGCCGACGGCAGCCACAGTCTCGCCTGCGCGGTGATCGTCAAGCGGGTGGACGCGAAGACCCGCGCCAAGACCAGCATCAACGACCTGCTGCGGGCCTGACCATGGCAGACGCCGACGTCCACGCCCTGGCCTCGACCCTGATCGCCCGCCCCTCCGTCACGCCCGACGACGCCGGCTGCCAGGACCTGATCGCGGATCGCCTGCGGCCGCTGGGCTTTGCCTGCGAATCGCTGCCCAGCGGTCCGGTGAGCAATCTCTGGGCGCGGCGCGGCACCACGGCCCCGCTGCTGGTGTTCGCGGGCCACACGGACGTCGTCCCCACCGGTCCCGAGGCCGAATGGCCCAGCCCGCCCTTCGTCCCCACGGAGACCAACGGCATGCTGGTGGGCCGGGGCGCCGCCGACATGAAGACCTCGATCGCCGCTTTCGTGGTCGCGGCCGAGGAATTCATCGCCGCCCATCCCGACCATCCGGGCTCGATCGCCCTGCTCCTCACCTCCGACGAGGAAGGTCCGGCGACCGACGGCACGGTCCACGTCTGCCGCGTCCTGGAAGCGCGCGGCGAACGGCCCGACTACTGCGTCGTCGGCGAACCGACCTCGGTGCAGACGCTGGGCGACACGATCAAGAACGGCCGCCGGGGCTCGATGTCGGCCCGGATCACGGTGCGCGGCGTCCAGGGCCACGTGGCCTATCCGCACCTGGCCCGCAACCCGATCCACGAACTGGCGCCCGCCCTGGCCGAACTGGCGGCGGCCCGCTGGGACGAGGGCAACGAATACTTCCCGCCCACCACCTTCCAGGTCTCGAACCTGCACGCCGGCACCGGGGCGGGCAACGTCATCCCCGGCACCGCGACGATCGACTGCAACTTCCGCTTCTCGACCGCCAGCACGCCCGAAGGGCTGCAGGCCCGGGTGGCCGCGACCCTGGATCGCCACGGCCTGGACTACGACATCGCCTGGACGATCAGCGGCCTGCCCTTCCTGACGCCCCAGGGGACGCTGTGCGGCGCCCTGCAGGCGGCGATCGCCGACGAAACCGGCGTCCGGGCGGAACTGTCCACGACGGGCGGCACCTCGGACGGGCGCTTCATCGCCCGGATCTGCCCGCAGGTCGTCGAATTCGGCCCGCTGAACCGGACGATCCACCAGACGGGGGAACACATCCCCCTGGACAGCCTCGCGCCGCTGAAGAACATCTACCGCCGCACGCTGGAAAAGCTGCTGGCCTGACCCCCATCCCGGCCCGCGCCGGACGGCGCGGCCGACCCCGCTCATCACGCACACCATGCCCTCTCCCCACACCGAACTCCTGACCCTGCGCGACCTGCTGCGCTGGTCCATCAGCCGCTTCCACGCCGCCGGCCTGGTCTTCGGCCACGGCAGCGACAATGCCTGGGACGAGGCCGCCTACCTGCTGCTGCACGGCCTGCACCTGCCACCCGACACGCTCGAGCCCTTCCTGGACGCGCGCCTGCTGGAACGCGAGCGGCAGCGCTGCGTCGACCTCATCCACGAACGCATCAACACGCGCAAGCCCGCCGCCTACCTGACGGGCGAGGCTTGGCTGCAGGGCGAGCGCTTCCTGGTGGACGAACGCGTGATCGTGCCGCGCTCGCCGATCTCGGAACTGCTGGCCGAGGGCCTGGCGCCCTGGATCGACGACCCGGACGCGGTCGGACAGGCGCTGGACCTGTGCACCGGCTCGGGCTGCCTGGCGATCCTGGCGGCCCACGCCTTCGGCAACGCCGCCGTGGACGCGGTGGACGTGTCCGCCGACGCCCTGGCGGTCGCGCAGTCGAACATCGAACTGCACGGCCTGGGCGACCGCGTCCATGCGCTGCGCAGCGACCTGCTGTCCCAGGTGCCGCCGGACCGCCGCTACGACCTGATCGTCTGCAACCCGCCCTACGTCAACGAACAGTCGATGAAGGCGCTGCCGCCCGAATACCGGTACGAACCCCGGCTGGCGCTGGCGGGAGGCGCCGACGGCATGGACCTGGTGCGCCGCATCCTGGCCGACGCGCCCCGCCTCATGGCGCCCGAGGGCCTGCTGGTGCTGGAAATCGGCCACGAGCGGGCGCACTTCGAAGCCGCCTTCCCCGAACTGGAACCCGTCTGGCTGGACACGGCCGCCACCACCGACCAGATCCTGCTGCTGCGCCGCGCGCAGCTGGCCACGTGATCCGCGCCGCCGGCCTGACCCTGCGGCGCGGCGTCAAGGTCCTGCTGGAAAACGCCGAATTCGTCGTCCACCCTGGCGAGCGCGTCGGCATCGTCGGCAAGAACGGCGCGGGCAAGTCCTCGCTGTTCGCCCTGCTGCAAGGCCACATCGACCCGGACGCCGGTACGCTGGACATCCCCGCGTCCTGGCGGCTGGCCAGCGTCGAACAGATCCTGCACGACACCGACCGCCCGGCGCGCGAGTTCGTCATCGACGGCGACCGCCACCTGCGCGAACTGCAGGCGCGCCGCGCCGCCCTGGACCCAGACCAGGGCCAGGCGATCGCCGAACTGGAAGCCGCCCTGGTCGAGGCCGAGGCCTGGAGCGCACCCTCGCGCGCCGAACAGCTGCTGGCCGGCCTGGGCTTCGCCCCCGACGAATGGACCCGGCCGGTCGCCAGCTTTTCCGGCGGCTGGCAGATGCGCATCGCCCTGGCGCGCGCACTGATGGCGCCCTCCGACCTGCTGCTGCTCGACGAGCCCACCAACCACCTGGACCTGGACGCCATGCTGTGGCTGGAGCGCTGGCTGGCCGGCTATCCGGGCACGGTGCTGCTGATTTCCCACGACACCGAATTCCTGGACGCGGTGGCGCGCGTGATCCTGCATTTCGAGCAAGACAAGCTGGTGCGCTACAAGGGCGGCTACGAGTCCTTCCTGGAACAGCGCGCCGAGCGCCTGCGCCAGAACCGCCTGGCGATCCAGCGCCAGACGCGCGAGGCGGCCCACCTGCAGTCCTTCATCGACCGCTTCAAGGCCAAGGCCACCAAGGCCAAGCAGGCGCAAAGCCGGGTCAAGGCCCTGGCGCGCATGCAGACCCTGGCGCCGCTGGCGGTGGAATCGGGCATCGACATCCGCCTGCCCGAACCCGCGCAGACGCCCGACGTGCTGCTGACGCTGGAGGAAGCCACCCTGGGCTACCCGGCGAACGGCGCCGGCGCGGCGCGCACCATCCTGGAGGACGTGGGCCTGATGGTGCGCGGCGGCAGCCGCATCGGCATCCTGGGCGTCAACGGCGCCGGCAAAAGCACCCTGGTCAAGACCCTGGCCCGCGAACTGGCGCCCCTGGCGGGCGCCTACCGCCCGGCCAAGGGCCTGGAGATCGGCTATTTCGCCCAGCAGCAGCTGGACGTGCTGGACCCGGAACTGAGCCCGTTGCAGCACTTCGTGCGTATCGCGCCGGACACGCGCGAACAGGAACTGCGCAACATGCTGGGCGGCTTCGGCTTCGGCGGCGACATGGTGAGCCAGCCGGTGGCGCCCTTTTCCGGCGGCGAGAAGGCGCGCCTGGCCCTGGCCCTGATCGTCTGGCGCAAGCCTAACCTGCTGCTGCTCGACGAACCCAGCAACCACCTGGACGTGGACACCCGCGAAGCCCTGGCGCGCGCGCTGGCGGAATTCCCCGGCAGCGTGCTGCTGGTGTCCCACGACCGGCATCTGCTGCGCACGACGGTGGACAGCTTCTGGATCGTCGCCGACGGCCGGGTCCAGCCCTTCGACGGCGACCTGGAGGACTACCGCGACTGGCTGCAGCAGCGCCAGGCGCAGCGCAACCAGGTCGCGCGCGCGGCGGCGCCGGCCCCGAGCCAGGACCGCAAGGCGCAGCGCCGCGAGCAGGCCCAGGCGCGGCAGGAACTGGCCGCCCGCCGCAAGCCGCTGGAGGCGCGCCTGAAGCGGGTCGAGGACGCGATGGCCAAGGCCCAGGCCCGGCTGGCGGAACTGGACGCGCTGATGGCCGATCCGGACTTCTACACCGACACCCACAAGGACGCCCGCCCCGGCCTGATGGCCGAGCACGGCGAACTGAGCAAGGCGCTGCTGGGCTACGAGGAGGACTGGCTGGAGATCCAGACGGAGATCGAGGCGCTGGAGGCGCCCTGAAACGAGCGCCGGGCCGGCGGGCGCCAGCCGAGGCCCTTGCATCGCCTCCATATTCCAGGGCTGAATAATTTAATACTCTTATATTCGTTCGGCATGAGGATGGCGATCCTTAGAATGGACGGGTCTTATAACTTCCCGTTCAGAAGATCCGCGCCATGAGCCGCCTCCCCATCCAATCCGTCGAATCCGCCCCCGCCGAAGCCCAGGACCGCCTGCGCGCCGCCGCCCAGGCCAACGGCTTCCTGCCCAACCTGCTGGGCGTCCTGGCCAATGCGCCCACCGCCCTGGAAACCTACCAGGTCGTCGGCGCCATCAACGGCCGCAACAGCCTCACCCCCACCGAGCGCGAAGTCGTGCAGATCACGGCCGCCACCTACAACGGCTGCGGCTTCTGCGTGGCCGGCCACACCAAGCTCGCCTACAAGAAACTGCAGCTGCCCCAGGAACTGGTCGAGGCCCTGCGCGGCACCCAGGCCCTGTCCGATCCCAAGCTGAACGCGCTGGCGCAATTCACCCTGCAAGTCCTGGAACACCGCGGCCAGGTGGCCGACGAAGCCCTGGCCGCGCTGCGCGCCGCCGGCTACGACGACGCCCAGGCGCTGGACGTGGTGCTGGGCGTGAGCCTGGCCACGCTGTGCAACTACGCCAACAACCTGGCCCGCACCCCCATCAACCCGGAACTGCAGGCCTACGCCTGATCCTGGAGGCCCGCATGTCCACCGATCTGCTGCCCGCCGCGCACGGCGAAGGCATCGACGCCCTGATCCGGGAAGCCCTGGCGCCCCAGGCGCAAGCCATCGACGAGGGCCGGTATCCGGGCGACTTCATGCGCGCGCTGGGCCGCCTGAGCGGCTTCGGCGCCGCGCTGCCCGTCGAATCGGGCGGCCTGGGACTGGACCTCGCGGCCCAGATCGACATCATCGCCCGCGTCGGACGCGCCTGCGGCTCCACGGCCTTCCTGGCCTGGTGCCAGTCGGCCTGCGCCTGGTATTTCCAGCAGACGGACAACGCCGCCGCGCGCGAGCGCTACCTGGCCCCCATCGCCCGGGGCGAGATCCTGGCCGGCACCGGCATGTCCAATTGCGTCAAGCATCTGGCCGGCATCGAACGCATCAATCTGCGCGCACGGCGCGACGGCGCGGGCTACCGCGTGAATGGCGCCCTGCCCTGGGTCTCGAACCTGGGACCGGACCATCTGGTCATCGCCGCCGCGTCCGTGGAAGAAGGCGGCTACATCATGTTCGCCGTGCCCCCGGGCGCGGACGCGCCGACGCTGCGCCCCTGCCCGGCCTTCGCCGGCATGGAAGGCACCGGCACCTACGGCGTGCACTTGAAGAACGCCTGGATTCCCGCGGAGGACGTGCTGGCCGAACCCGCGGCCTTCGAGGACTACATCGGCCGCATCAAGCCCGGTTTCCTGCTGATGCAGATCGGCATGGGCCTGGGGCTGGTGCGTGCCAGCCTGGAGACCATCCGCGCGACCAACCAGCGCCTGAGCCACGTCAACGCCTTCCTGGACGACCAGGACGAGACGCTGGAACGGGACTTGCAAGCCCTGCTGACGGAAACCGTGCGCCTCGCACGCCTGGACCGGGACGCGCTGCCGCTGGACGTCCTGCGCGCCCGCGCCCGTGCCTCCGAGCTCGGCCTGCGGGCCACGCAATCGGCCGCCCTGCACGCGGGCGCCGCCGGCTACCTGATGAGCAACCCCGCCCAGCGCCGCCTGCGCGAGGCCCTGTTCGTCGCCATCGTGACGCCGGCCCTGAAGCATCTGCGCAAGGAAATCCATGCGCTCGAACAGCAGGCGGCCTGAATGACGGGCCTTGCCATGGCGCTGGCCGATCCGGCCGCGGAATCCGCCTCCGAGGCCGGCGTGCTCAGCGCCGAGGGCGTGGCCCTGGGCTACGCGCGGCCGGGCGCCGGGCCTCATCGCATCCTGCAGGACTTTTCCCTGGAACTGCGGGCCGGCGAGATCGTCGCCGTGCTGGGCCCCAGCGGCGTCGGCAAGTCCTCGCTGCTGCGGGTGCTGGCGGGCCTGCAGCGGCCGCTGGCCGGCCAGGTCCGCCTGCGCGGCCGGCATCTGGCCGGGCCCGCGCCCGACGTGGGCTTCGTCTTCCAGGACCCCTGCCTGCTGCCCTGGCTGACGCTGGAGGAGAACGTCGCCTTCGGCCTGGATTTCCGCCACCAGCCCCGGCTGGACGATGCGCTGCGCCGCCAGCGCGTGCAGCAGGCCATCGCCGAGGTCGGCCTGGCGCACGCCCGGGCGCGCTACCCGGACGAGCTGTCGGGCGGCATGGCCCAGCGGGCCGCCCTGGCCCGCAGCCTGGCGCGCGCGCCCGAGATCCTGCTGCTGGACGAACCCTTCAGCGCCCTGGACGAAGTCACCCGCGGCGAAATGCAGACCCTGCTGCTGGAAGTCAGCGCGCGCCACCGCGCCGCCGCGATCCTGGTGACCCACGATATCGACGAGGCCCTGCTGCTGGCCGACCGCATCCTGCTGCTGGGCGGCCAGCCGGGCCGGCTGATCGGCCAATGGCGACCCGGCCGGCCCCATCCCCGCGACGAAACCGATCCCCATCTCACCGCGCTGCGCGTCGAGATCCTGCAGGCCCTGCGCGCCGCCCGCCCCCCGAAAACGAACCTCGCATCATGACCCTGAAACTCATCGATCCCTGCTGCGGCGCCCAGGCCGGCCGCCGGCAATTCCTGAAACTGTCCTCGCTGTTCACGATGGCCGGCGCCCTGCCGCTGCTGCAGGCGGGCCGCGCGGCGCGCGCCGCCGAACCGGACGCGCCGGTGCGCATCGGCTACCTGCCGATCACCGACGCCACGCCGCTGCTGGTGGCCCACCACAACGGCCTGTTCGAGAAGCGCGGGCTGCAGGTCGAAAAGCCGCGGCGCTTCCGCAGCTGGTCGCAGATCGTCGAGGCCTTCCTGAGCGGGCAGGTGAACGTGGTCCACCTGCTCATGCCCATGACCGTCTGGTCGCGCTACGGCAGCAAGTCCCCGGCCAAGGTGGTGGCCTGGAACCACATGGAAGGCTCCTGCCTGACCGTGCGGCCCGACATCGCCAGCCTGGCCGACCTGGGCGGCACCACGGTCGCCATCCCGTTCTGGTATTCGGTGCACAACATCGTCCTGCAGGCCATGCTGCGCGAGGCCGGGCTGGAATTCATCAGCGACGGCGAACCGACGAAGCAGCAGGTCAAGCTGGTGGTCATGTCGCCCGGCGACATGCTGCCCGCCCTGGGCACGAAGCGGATTTCCGGCTACATCGTGGCCGAGCCGTTCAACGCCAAGGCCGAGGAGCTGGGCGTGGGCAAGGTCTGGCGCTTCACCGGCGACGTCTGGCGCAATCATGCCTGCTGCGTGGTCACGATGCACGAACGCGACCTGCAGGAGCGCCCCGAATGGTCGCAGAAGGTCGTCGACGCCATCGTCGAGGCCCAGGCCTGGACGCGCGGCCACCGTGAGGAAACCGTGAAGATCCTGGAGCGAGGCAACCCCGCCGACTACACCCCGCACGAGCACTCGACCCTGGCGCGGGTGCTGCTGCCCTCGCCCGAGCGCGACGCGGAATACGCCCGCAGCGGGGCGATCCTGCACACCGACTGGCACGAGCGGCGCATCGACTTCCAGCCCTACCCCTTCCCCAGCTACACGGAGAAGCTGGTGGAGCTGCTGAAGACCACCTACGTGCTGGGCGAGAACGCCTTCCTGAAGGACCTGGATCCTGCCGAAGTCGCCCGCGACCTGGTGGACGAGCGCTACGTGCGCAAGGCCGTCGAGGCCCAGGGCGGACCGGCCGCCTTCGGCATCGAAGGCTACACGCGCACGGAAACCTTCTCGGTCGCCTAGAACCGCCAACCCATGAAAACACGCACCGCCCCGCTGCCCGCCCACAGACGCCTGGCCCTGAGCCTGGGCGGGCTGCTGGTCCTGCTGCTGCTCTGGGCCGCCGGCATCGGCATGATCGGCGAGGAAACGGCCATGGCCGGCCTGTTCTCGCCGCTGAAGGCCCTGCCCAGCCTGGTCCATCTGGTCCTGGACAACCAGTTGACGGTACATACCCTGGTCAGCCTGCGGCGCGTGGCCGTGGGCCTGTTCTGGGCGCTGGTGTTCGGCATCCCCCTGGGACTGGCCATCGGCGCTTCGCAGAAGCTGGAACTGGCCACCAGCGGCGCCTTCCAGTTCCTGCGCATGGTCTCGCCCCTGTCCTGGATGCCGGTCGCGGTGATGCTGTTCGGCATCGGCGACGCGCCCATCTACTTCCTGCTCAGCTTCGCCGCCGTCTGGCCCATCATCCTGAACACCAGCGCGGGCGTGCGCCAGCTGGATCCGCGCTGGCTGATGCTGGCGCGCAGCCTGAGCGCCACGCGCCGGGAAATCCTCTGGAAGATCGTGATCCCCGGTTCGCTGGGACACATGCTGACCGGGCTGCGCCTGGCCATCGGCATCGTCTGGATCATCCTGGTGCCCTGCGAGATGCTGGGCGTCAGTTCCGGCCTGGGCTATTTCATCCTGGACACCCGCGACCGGCTGGCCTATTCCGAACTGATGGCCGTGATCGTGCTGATCGGCGCGCTGGGCTTCCTGCTGGACGCCACCGCGCAGCGGCTGCACCGGCGCTGGGGGCGGGGGCGCTGACACGTTCAGCTGGAACGGCCAGCCGCATCCCGCATGACCGCGGGCAACCGGCCAAGCAGTTCCGGCAAAGGGTCGCATCGCCATCCTTTCCGATCCATGTCTGATCAAAGAATGAGCGATCGACCATCAGGCATCAGGAATCCGGGGACCGGGCGGACTCATCCGTCCCGAACACACGATCCCAGAACGGCGTTGTCACACCGTACCAGCCTTCGGCGCCCGGCCGATGGTGCCGGGCGTGGTCGCGCTTGCGGGCCTGCATCCAGGAACCCGGCCGTGCCCGCCAGTGGTGGGTGGCGTGGTGAACGACCACGTACAGCAGATAGCCGACGGTCATGCCCAGGGTGGCTGCCAAGGCGTTCCACGGTCCGGTGAGGGCCGACAGAGGCCAGAACACCAGCACGGCGAACGCCGTCATGCTGACGGGTGTGGACGAGCCGATCAGGGCGAAGGGGCGCTCGTGGTGCGTGGCGTGCCAGTGCTTGAACGGCGGCAGGCCATGGAGCACGAAGCGGTGCAGCGCATATTCGACCAGGCCCCAGGCCAGGAACCCCAGGGCCGCGGCCGCCAGCAACGCCCAGGCCGAATCGCCCGAGTACCGGACCAGCACGGCCACGCCGCCCGCGATCGCCAGCGGATACAGCACGAAATCCGCGAAATACATCACCGGATGCTGTTCGAACTTGAAAGACTCCATGGCGAATCCGCAGTCGAATTTCCAGAACCAGTATAGGCCCCATCCTGGGGATTTCCCTAGTATTTGATGGAGATCCGTCCGCAAGGAAATCCGCCAGCCTCCGGTGGCGGCCGAAGCCCGGATTCAGTCCAGGACTTCCAGCTTCGCCACGCCCAGGGCCAGGGTCTTGGTGCCGGCATCGCGGAATTCGATGCGCGCCTGGGCGTCGGCGCCGCTGCCGCTCAGCGCCACCACGGTGCCCTCGCCGAAACGGCCGTGGCGCACGCCCATGCCGATCCGGAAGCATTGTTCGCCCACCGTCACGCCGGATGACTGCGCGCGGGGCGCGCGCGGCGCGAAGGTGCTGCCCGCCTCGCCCTGCCAGCCGCCCAGGCCGCGCCGGAAGGCGCCGCTCCAGGGAGGCTGGGCGGCGGCCGGGCGCTGGCGCGGGGTAATCCATTTCAGGTGTTCTTCCGGGATCTCGTCCAGGAAGCGCGAGCGCATGCCGTAGCGCGTCTGGCCGTGCAGCATGCGGCTTTGCGCCAGGGTCAGCGTCAGGCGTTCGCGCGCCCGCGTGATGGCCACGTACATCAGGCGGCGTTCTTCCTCCAGGCCGCCCGCGTCCAGCAGACTGTTTTCATGAGGGAACAGGCCTTCTTCCAGCCCGGTGATGAACACCGCGTCGAATTCCAGGCCCTTGGCCGCGTGCACGGTCATGAGCTGCACGGCATCCTCGCCGGCCTGCGCCTGGTTGTCGCCGGCCTCCAGCGAGGCGTGGCTGAGAAAAGCCCCCAGCGGCGACATCACGGCCGGCGCGGGCTGCGCGCCGGCGCCGAAGGCCGGGTCCCCTGGATCGGCCGCCACGTCGGCGGCGATGGCCGCGCCTTCGGGAATGCGGCCGGCGGGCAGGCCCTGGAAGCCTTCCTCGGCCACGAAGGCGGCTGCGGCGTTGACCAGTTCCTGCAGGTTTTCCAGGCGGTCCTGGCCTTCGCGGTCGGCCCGGTAATGGGCCTCGAGGCCGCTGTGGTGCACCACGTGGCCGATCAGTTCGGGCAGGTCCAGCGTGCGGGCCTCCTCGGCCAGTTCGCGGACCAGGGTGGCGAAACGGGCCAGGCTGGCGCCCGCCTTGCCCGGCACGAAGGCGACCGCGCCGGCCAGGCTGGTGCCCTGCTGCGCGGCCATGTCGGCCTGTTGTTCCAGGGTGCGCGCGCCGATCCCGCGCGTGGGGAAGTTCACCACCCGCATCCAGGACGTGTCGTCGTCCGGATTGTCGATCAGGCGCAGATAGGCCAGGACGTCCTTGACTTCCTTGCGCTCGAAGAACCGTTGCCCGCCGTAGACCCGGTACGGCACACGGGCGGAGAACAGGGCGTGCTCGATCGGGCGCGACTGGGCGTTGCTGCGGTACAGGATGGCGATCTCGTGGGCCGGCCGGCCTTCGCGAATCAGGGCGCGGACCTCGTCCACCAGCCACTGGGCCTCCAGCGCATCGGACGCCTGCTCGACCACGCGCAGGGGCTCGCCCTCGCCCGCGTCGGTCCACAGGTTCTTGCCCAGGCGACGGGTGTTGTGCGTGATCAGGGCGTTGGCCGAGTCCAGGATATGGCCGTGCGAACGGTAGTTCTGTTCCAGCCGGATGACGCGGCCCTGGGCGTGACGCTGTTCGAAGTCGGCCATGTTGCCGACGTTCGCCCCGCGAAAGGCATAGATGGACTGGTCGTCGTCGCCCACCGCGAACACCGGCGTATGCGCGCCCGCCAACAGCATCAGCCAGCGGTACTGCAGGACGTTGGTGTCCTGGAATTCGTCGACCAGGATCTGCTGGAAACGGCGCTGGTAGTGTTCGCGGATCGGCGCCTCGCGCTGCAGCAGTTCATAGGCGCGCAGCAGCAGTTCGCCGAAATCGACCACGCCCTCGCGTTCGCACTGGTCCTGGTAGCGCTGGTACAGGTCCGCCAGCCGCCGGGCGTGGGGGTCGCGCGCGTCCAGGTCGCCCGGGCGCAGGCCGTCTTCCTTGGCGCCGTTGATCATGCGCTGCACGTCGCGCGGCGGAAAGCGCTCGTCGTCGATGCCGGCGGCCTTCAGCATGCGCTTGATGGCCGAGAGCTGGTCGGCGCTGTCCAGGATCTGGAATGCCTGCGGCAGCCCGGCCTCGCGATGGTGCGCGCGCAACAATCGGTTGCACAGGCCGTGGAAGGTTCCGACCCACATGCCCCGGGTATTGATGGGCAGCAGAGCCGACAGCCGCGTCAACATTTCCCGCGCGGCCTTGTTGGTGAAGGTGACGGCCAGCAGGCCGTGGGGGCCGACCTGCCCGGTCTGGATCAGCCAGGCCATGCGAGTGGTCAGGACGCGGGTCTTGCCGCTGCCCGCGCCGGCCAGCACCAGGGCGTGTTCGGCCGGCAGGGTGACGGCGGCCCGCTGCTGCGGGTTCAGTCCTTCGAGCATCGGATCCGTCATGCGGCGTAGCGGCCGAGCCGGAGGGCGAACTGTTCCAGGCCATCGATGCCGCTGGCCTGGGCGCGCTGGCACCAGGCGCGCAGATCGGCCAGCAGCTGTTCGCTGCTGGCGCTGGAGGATTCCCACAGGGCCGTCAGTTCGCGGCGCATCTGCACCAGGGTCGAGAGCGCGGGTGCGAGCGACAGGGCACGGTCCACCTGCGCCTGTTCGCGCGGCGCCAGCGCGGCGGCGTCGCGCACCAGCCATTTGCGGCAGCGCCGCAGCAGCAGGCGTTCGCCGCGCCGCTGGCGCAGCTTGAGCGCCTTGAGCTCGTGCGCCACGGCGGCCTTGACCACGCCCGAATAGCGGGCCAGGACTTCGTAGCGATGGGCGATGATGCCCTGGAGCTGATCCTGCCCCAGCAGGCCGGCGGCGTCCGGCGCACGCAGTCGCAGCCGGGGGGCGACCCGGCGCACCTGGGCCAGGCCCAGGGCCTGCAGGATGCGGATATAGGCCCAGCCCAGATCGAATTCGTACCAGCGCGAGGAGAATTTCGCCGAGGTCCCGTAGGCGTGGTGGTTGTTGTGCAGTTCTTCTCCGCCGATCAGCAGGCCCCAGGGCACCACGTTGGTGCTGTCGTCCGGGCAGGCGAAATTGCGGTAGCCCCAGGCGTGGCCCAGGCCGTTGACCACACCGGCCGCCCAGAACGGAATCCAGGCCATCTGCACCGCCCAGACCGTGAGGCCCAGGACACCGAACAGGGCCAGGTCCGCGGCCAGCATCAGGCCCACGCCCAGCAGGTTGTGGCGACTGTACAGGCGGCGTTCGATCCAGTCGTCGGGCGTGCCGTGGCCGTAGCGCGCCAGGGTTTCGGCGTTGCGGGCCTCGTCGCGATAGAGTTCCGCCCCGCGGAAGAAGACCTGGGCCAGGCCGAACACGGCGGGCGAATGCGGATCGCCTTCCCGTTCGCATTTGGCATGGTGCTTGCGATGGATGGCGACCCATTCGCGGGTCACCATGCCGGTGGTCAGCCACAGCCAGAAGCGGAAGAAATGCGCCACGACGGGATGCAGGTCCAGCCCCCGGTGCGCCTGGCTGCGGTGCAGGTACAGGGTCACCGCCGCGATGGTGACGTGGGTCAGCGCCAGCGTCACGCCGACCAGGGCCCAGGGGCCCAGATCCAGCATGCCGCCTTGAAGGAAGGAAAGCCAGGTGTTCATTGCGTTCGGGCCGGGCCCGCGGGGTTGAAAAGGTCGGACGCCCGGGCATGCCCCATGGCGGCCCGGCATCGTCCCGCATAGTGTAGTCCACCCCCGGAAGCGCATGAAAGCCGGTCTTGCGGAACGGGTCAGGGCCTGCCTTTGCGGTATCCCCCGGGCGGCATCCCCGCCCACTGGCGAAAAGCCCGGTTGAAGGCGGCCGGGTCCTCGAATCCCAACTGCGCCCCGATCGTCGCGACGGGCAGGTCCGTGCACAGCAGCCGGATGATGGCCGCGTCCCGGCGCACCGCGCTCTTGAGCGCCTGGAAATGCGTGCCTTCCGCATCCAGCCGGCGGGCCAGCGTGCGTGGCGACAGATGCAGCGCACGCGCGATTTCCGGGATCGAGGGCGGCCGGTCCAGCCGGGCCTCAAGCAGGCCCCTGACCCGATGGGTGACCAGGCGCTCGGCCGCGGGCGGCCGGATCCAGTCCATCGGCGCGCGCCGCAGGAAGGCGGAAACGGCGGCCCGGTCCTGCCGGACCGGCAGATCCAGCGTCCCGGCATCGAAAACCAGCAACGTCGCCGGCCGCCCGAAAGCGGCCGGACCGGCGTACATGTTCACGTATTCGTCCGCGTGCGGAGGCGGCGGATAGGCCAGGTCCACCCGGACGAGCCGCAGCCGGCGCTCGAGCATCCACGACGCGATGCCCTGGGCCAGCAGCAGCATCAGTTCCAGGATGAGTGCGCGCTGCGCGCCCAGATCCCGCCGCTCCTCGATCAGGAGGCCTTCAGCGCCCCCGTCGGCCACCATCCGGAACGCCAGGTCGTCGAGCACCAGCCGGAAGAAACAGCAGAAACGGTGCAGCGCCACACGCAAGCTGGGAGCTCCCAGCAGGCCGAGACACAGAAATTTCAAGGTCCCTCCCCGCAGGGGCCGCGAGAACAGGCCCGGCGTCTCGTCGTCCATCTGAACGACGAGCGTCCGATAGAACAAGGCGAACTGCTCCACCGTCACGCGGGCGGAGGGCCGCGCCAGCAAAGCGGGCGCGATCCCGGCACGCACGACGGCGTCGGGCGCGGCGCCCGGCGGATGCCCAAGCCGGTCGAGCATCTGGGTGATCATGCCGATCGGCACCGTCATCGTCGAAGCGGCCATGGTCCATCATCCTGTCGAGTACGGCCGGACCTGCTCGGGACTATCCCGGAGAGCCAAGCCGCCGGATTGGCAGAAATCATCAATAATCAGACTCATTTTGCCATCCACAGGGTGGCTGCCGTCCATTAGCATGACTCCTCATGTTTCCGCGCACCAGGCGGACCGGTACGAACCCGGACGGCCCGCTCCTGGCCGCCAGCGACGGGCCATCGGACCTCGGCCTCTGGCAATTCGGGCATATCCCGGATATGCCGCCGGACCAACGGCGCTCCCGCGCGAATCCCCGTCCGGCGACGCCCGCCGGCGGGACGTGGCCAACGACAGGACGCAAGGAGAAGGAGGCGGACCGATGGACTTTGAGCTCAGTGAAGAACAGGCGGCGATCCGGACCCTGGCCCGCACGTTCGCGGCGCGGGAAATCGCGCCGCGCGCCGCCGCGGCCGACCGCGACCGGACGTTTCCCGAAACCGTCCACCGGCAGGCGCTGGCCCTGGGGCTGACGAACGCCACTCTGCCGGAGTCGGTCGGCGGCGGCGGCCTGGGATGCCTGGAGCTCGTGCTGATCACCGAGGCGCTATGCCACGGCTGCCTGGGCATCGGCACCGCCCTGTGCATCAATGCGCTGGCCACGGCCCCCATCCTGCTGGCCGGCACCCAGGCCCAGCAAGACCGTTACCTGGGCGCCGCGGCCCGGGGCGCGCGCGGCAGTTTCGCCTTGACCGAACCAGGCGCCGGATCGGACGTGGCCGGCATCCGGACCCGGGCGGAGCGGACCGGAGACGGCTACCGGCTTTCGGGCGCCAAGATCTGGATCTCGAACGCCAGTCTGGCGGAATTCTTCGTCGTCTTCGCCCGGACCGGCCCCGGCGCCGGCCACCGCGGCCTGAGCGCGTTCATCGTGCCCCGCGACAGTCCGGGGCTGACCGTGGGGCCGCCCCTGGACAAGCTGGGACAGCGCTGCGCGCCCACCTGCGAAGTCTTCCTGGACCAGGTCCACGTGGCGCCGGACCAGCTTCTGGGCGAGGAAGGCGCAGGCTTCGCGCTGGCCATGCGGGTCTTCGACCATTCCCGCCCCATGGTCGCCGCCTTCGGCGTGGGGCTGATCGAACGCTGCCTGGACGAATCGCTGGCCTACGCCTGCGAGCGCGCCAGCATGGGCAAGCGCTTGATCGAGCACCAGGCCATCGCCCACAAGCTGGCGGAAATGCGCATGAAGCTCGAAGCCGCCCGGCTGCTGACCTACCAGGCGGCCTGGCGCCTGGATCAGGGCCTGTCCGGCACCCTGGAGGCCTCGGTCGCCAAGGCCCATGCGGCCGACGCGGCCATGTGGGCCGCCACGGAAGCCATCCAGATCTTCGGCGGGATGGGCTATTCGACCGAATATCCGGTGGAAAAGCTCTTCCGCGACGCCAAGGTGCTGCAGATATACGAAGGCACCAGCGAAATCCAGCGCAACATCATCGCCCGCGAACTGCAACGCGCGCACGCCCAAGGACGCTCATGACCCCACGCCCCGCCTCCCACGACGAAGCCGTCATCCTGTCGGCCGTGCGCACGCCGTTCGGCCGGCGCAACGGCGCCCTACGCGACACGCGCCCGGACGAACTGCTGGCCGCGGTCCTGCGGGAAGCCCTGGCCCGGTCTGGACTGTCCGCGGACCGGGTGGGCGACGTGCTGGCCGGTTGCGTCAGCCAGGCCGGCGAACAGGGCGGCAACATCGGCCGGCAGGCCGTGCTGCTGGCTGGTCTGCCGGCCAACGTCCCGGCGGCCACGATCAACCGGATGTGCGGCTCCAGCCAGTATGCCGTCCATGCCGCGGCGCAGGCCGTGGCCTGCGGCGATGCGGACTTCGCCATCGGCTGCGGAGTCGAGAGCATGAGCCGGGTGCCGATGTTCCTGGACCTGACTCTGGGCCAGCGGCCCTTCCAGGGCTTCGACGGCCTGCACCCCGACCTGCTGGCGCGCTTTCCCATTCCGCATCAGGTCGAAAGCGCGGAGCGCATCGCGCAATCCTGGCAACTGTCGCGGCACGAACTGGACGACTACGCCATCGAAAGCCACCGCCGCGCCCATGCGGCGCGCGCGGCCGGGCTGCACACGGAAATCCTGGCCATGCCCGGCCGCGACGGCGCGGGCGAACTCCGCGTCCTGGCCGCGGACGAGGGCATTCGCGCGCCGGTGGACGAGGACCGGGTGCGCGGCATGGCCCCCGTCTTCCGCGCGCCGGAAGACGGCCGGGTGACGGCGGCCAACGCCAGCCAGATGTCCGACGGCGCCGCCGCCGTCCTGGTGGGGCGCCGCGCCGTCGCGCAGGCGCTGGGCCTGACGCCGCAGGCGCGGTTCCTGGCCCGCGTCGCGGTCGGCTCCGACCCGGTGATGCAGCTGACCGGCATCGTGCCCGCCACCCGCCTGGCGCTGGAACGGGCGGGTCTGTCGATCCGCGACATCGACTGGATCGAGGTCAACGAGGCCTTCGCCAGCGTCGCCCTGTGCTTCATGCGTGAATTCGAGCCCGATCCGGAGCGCTGCAACCCTTGGGGCGGCGCCATCGCCCACGGCCATCCGCTGGGGGCCACGGGTGCCGGCCTCATGGCCAAGATGCTTGCCGGCCTGCGCCAGCGCGACGGCCGGTTCGGCCTGCAGGTCATGTGCATCGGTCACGGCATGGCCACCGCCACCGTGATCGAGCGGCTCTGATCCGCCGTCCCGGCGACACGACCGCGATCCGATGAAAACAAGGGGCCCGGCGCCCCGCCAGAACCATCCAGAACCACCAAGGAGACCCGTATGAACCCACATGACAGCCTCGACCGGCCTGCGGACGTCCGGCGCAGCGGCCGCAACCTGATCGGCGACGCCTTCGCGAGATCCGTGCGCCGCAACCCGGACCGGACGGCCCTGACGTTCGAGCCGCGCAGCTGGACCTACGCGGCGCTGGACCAGGGCGCCAACCGCGTCGCCCATCGGCTGCTGGCCCTGGGGCTGCGGGCCGGCGACCGGGTAGCCGCCTACGGACGCAATTCGGACGCCTACGTCCTGCTGTGGCTGGCCTGCGTCAAGGCGGGCCTGATCCATGTGCCGGTCAACTATGCGCTGCGGGACGCCGAACTGCGCTACATCATCGAACAATCCGGCGCCCGGGCGCTGTTCCACGACGCCGATCTGGGCCAGTCGATCCAGGCGCTGGACGACATGCCGGGCTGCGCCTGGCTGGGCTCGCTGACGGGCGGCCGGGACCTGGACGTCCTGGCCTGGGCCCTGGGCGACGGCCCCGAAGCCGCCCCGGACATCGCGCCGGACGAGGAAGCCATCGCCCAGTTGCTGTACACCTCGGGCACGACGGCTGCCCCCAAGGGCGCCATGATGAGCCACCGGGCGCTCCTAGCCGAATACGTCAGCACGCTCCTGGCGACCGACATCCGGGGCGAGGACCGTTCGCTGGCCGCCCTGCCGCTGTACCACTCGGCCCAGATGCACGTCTTCCTGATGCCCCAGCTGCTGGTCGGCGCGACGACGCTGCTGATCCAGGCGCCGCAGCCCGACCGCTGCTTCGAGCTGATCGCGCGCGAACGGGTGACGTCGTTCTTCGCGCCGCCCACGGTCTGGATCGCTCTGCTGCGCCACCCCGACTTCGATCCGGCGCGGCTCGCGTCGCTGCGCAAGGGCTACTACGGCGCCTCGATCATGCCGGTGCCGGTGCTCCAGGAACTGTCCCGGCGGCTGCCGGACCTGCGGCTGTACAACTGCTACGGCCAGAGCGAAATCGCGCCCCTGGCCACGGTCCTGAGCCCCGAGGACCACGCCGGGCGCCCCGCCTCGGCGGGACGGCCCATCTTCAACGTCGAGACCCGCATCGTGGACGCCGACATGCGTGACATGCCGGCCGGCGAAATGGGGGAAATCGTCCATCGCTCGCCCCAGCTGATGAGCGGCTACTGGAACAAGCCCGAGGAGACCGCCGCCGCGTTCGCCGGCGGCTGGTTCCATTCCGGAGACGTCGGTCACATGGACGAGGCCGGCTACCTGTACGTGACCGACCGCATCAAGGACATCATCAACACCGGCGGCGTCGTGGTGGCCAGCCGCGAAGTCGAGGAATGCCTCTATACCCACCCGGCGGTGGCGGAAGTCGCGGTCATCGGGCTGCCCGACGAACGCTGGATCGAGGCGATCGCCGCGGTCGTGACCCTGAAGCGGGACCACCGGGCCGATGCGGACGAACTCATCGCCCATGTCCACGCGCGCCTGGCGCCCTTCAAGGTCCCGAAACAGGTTTTCTTCGTCGAGGACATGCCGCGCAACGCATCGGGCAAGCTGCTCAAGCGCGAATTGCGCGATCGCTACGCGGCCGGGGACTGAACCGCGCGGCGGTCCCTCACGCCTCGCCGGCGGCCTCGCCCGGGGCTTCCGGCGCAGGGGTCCCGTCCGCATCGGACTTGCCGGCGGCCGATTTTTCCGCGGCCGGCTTCGCGCGCTGCATCACGGCGGCGAAGAAACCGTCGGTGCCGTGGACGTCGGGACGCAGCCGCAGATACGGACCATCCAGGGCCACGTCGATGTCCCGGTCGGCCAGGATGGCGCCGGCGTCCAGCAGGGAAAATTCCGGGTGCCCGGCCAGGAAGGCTTCGACCTGCAGCTCGTTTTCCTCCGGCAGGATGCTGCAGCTGGCGTATACCAGCCGTCCACCCGGCATCACGCAGGCGGCGGCGTCGCGCAGGATCGCCGCCTGGGTCTCGCGCAACTGGGCCAGGGATTCGGGGTGCTGGCGCCATTTCAGGTCGGGATTGCGGCGCAGCGTGCCCAGGCCGCTGCACGGCGCGTCCACCAGCACGCGGTGGGCCTTGCCGCGCAGCCGCTTGACGCGCTGGTCGTTGCGTTCCGCGATGGCCACCGGCACGATGTTGGACAGGCCGCTGCGCGCGAAGCGCGGCTTGGCCCGGGCCAGGCGGGCGGCGGACACGTCGAAGGCGTACAGGCGCCCGGTGGATCGCATCAGCGCGCCCAGCAGCAGGGTCTTGCCCCCCGCTCCGGCGCAGTAGTCGATGACCATCTCGCCGCGCCGGGGCGCCACCAGCGCCGCCAGCAGCTGGCTGCCCTCGTCCTGGACTTCGATTTCGCCGCGCTCGAAGGCACGCCAGCGGTTGACGGGCGGGCGCCCCTGGATGCGGATGCCCCAGGGGGAATACGGCGTCGGCCGCGCGGCCCAGCGCGCCTCGGGGCCGTCGGCCCAGACGGCCAGCAGGGCCTCGCGCTCGGCCTTGAGCGGATTGATCCGCAGGTCCAGGGGCGCGGGCGCGTTCAAGGCCTGGAGCAGGGATTCGGCGTCCGGCAGGGCCGCCAGGCGCTCGTCCAGCCAGTCCGGCACACTGTGGCGCACCGCCCGGGGCAGGCCGGCGGCGGACAGGGACAGGACGTGGTCCAGCCAGGCGCGCTCGGGCTCGTCCAGGCCGGTGTCCAGGGTCTCGCGCGGCCAGACGGAGGCCAGGCCCAGCACCGCCAGGCGCCGCGTGCCCGAGCCCGCGCCGATTTCCGCGAACTGCCGGTAGCGCCGCAGATGGCGCAGCACGTCGAACACCGCCTCGGCGATCTCGCCCCGGTCGCGCAACCCGGCATTGGAATGGGCGCGAAACCAGTGCGACAGCACGGCGTCGGCCGGGTACTTCCATTGCAGGACCTCGCCCAGCACCTGGCGCACCTGCTCGATGCGCGCCGCCGCCATGACGTAGGGCCGCGCGGGCTGGCCGGCGGCCGGCTTGCCGCGCCCGGCGTCCTTGCTCCGGGGCGGCCGGGAGCGGGATCCGTCCCGCGTGTCATTCCTGCTCATGATGATCCTCCTGGAAAAGCGCCGGACCGGCCCAGGCGCGGTGCGGCGCGCCCTCGACCGACACCAGACCATCCGCCTGCAACCGCACGCGGCCCTGCGCCAGCCAGCGCAACACCTGAACGTACATCCGGTGCTCGACCGGCAGCAGCCGGGCCGCCAGGGTGTCGGGCGTGTCGCCGGCCAGCACCGGAATGGCGCCCTGGGCGATGATCGGCCCGTGGTCGAGCACCGGTGTGACGAAATGCACGGTGCAGCCGTGCCATTGCACGCCCTGGGCCAGGGCCTGGGCATGGGTGTGCAGGCCGGGGAAGGCCGGCAGCAGCGAAGGATGGATGTTGACGATGCGGCCGTCGAAATGGCGCACGAAGTCGGCGCCCAGCACCCGCATGAAGCCGGCCAGCAGGATGTAGTCGGGCGCCAGGGTGTCCAGCCGCGCCCGCAGGGCGGCGTCGAAAGCCTCGCGGCTGTCGAAGTCGCGGTGGGACAGGACTTCGGCGGGCAGGCCGCGCGCGCGCGCCCAGTCCAGTCCCGCCGCGTCGGCGCGGTTGGACAGCACGGTGAGGATGTCGACGGGCAGGCCTTCGGCCGCGACGGTCTCGGCCAGCGCCTGCATGTTCGAGCCGCGGCCCGAAATCAGGATGGCCACCCGGATCGGCCGGTCGGGGGAATGCGGCATGCGCAGGGTCTCCAGTGAAAAAGGAGTGATGACGGCCCGGCGGAAATCCTGGGCATGGGGAACGTCTGAATGCGGTTCAGAGGTCCGGCGAACGCAAAATTGTAAACTCTCGCCTGTGAATACCGAACTCCGCCTCTATCGCCACCTGCCCCGGCACGACTCCACGGCGCCCAGCGCCGTGACCATCGGCAATTTCGATGGCGTGCACCGGGGCCACCAGGCCATCCTCGCCCAGGTCCGGGAACAGGCCGGCGCGCTCGGGCTCGTGCCCACCGTGATGACCTTCGCGCCCCACCCGCGCGCCTTCTTCGCCCGCAAGGGACAGCGCCCGGAACTGATCCCCACGCAGATCAGTTCCCTGCGCGACAAGGCCGTCCTGCTGGCCGAACACGGCATGCGCCAGATCGTGATCCAGCGCTTCGACCAGCGCCTGGCCGACATGGGCGCCGAGGACTTCATCCGCCAGTTGCTGGTGCGCGGCCTGAACACCCGCTGGCTGCTGGTCGGCGAGGACTTCCGCTATGGCCACAAGCGCAGCGGCGACATCGAGCTGCTGCGCCGCATGGGACGGGAACACGGCTTCCAGGTGCGGACCCTGGCCGACGTCGGCGACGACCAGGGCCAGCGCATTTCCAGTTCCGCGCTGCGCACCGCGCTGGCGGTGGGCAACCTGGAACGCAGCGGCGAACTGCTGGGCGCCCCCTACCGCATCGGCGGGCACGTCATCCACGGTCGCAAGCTGGGCCGCGACCTGGGCTTTCCGACCCTGAACCTGCGCGTGCCCGACCCCTGTGCGGCTCGTTCCGGCATCTACGTGGTGCGCGTGCACGGATTGGACGAACGGCCGCTGCCGGGCGTCGCCAGCCTGGGCGTGCGCCCCACCGTCACCCGCGACGGCGCGCTGTTGCTGGAGACGCACATCCTCGATCGGCGGGTGGACGCCTACGGTAAACTGGTGTGCGTCGAATTCCTCGAGTTCCTGCGCGACGAGGAATCCTTTCCCGACCTGACCACCCTGACCGCCGCCATCCGCCAGGATGCGCAAGGCGCTCGCGACTATTTTGCCTCCCATGGACTATAGAGACACCCTGAACCTGCCCGAATCCCCCTTTCCCATGCGCGGCGACCTGCCCAAGCGCGAGCCGGGCTGGATCCAGGAATGGGAGGAAAAAGGCATCTACAAGCGGCTGCGCGACGCCCGCCGGGGCGAGCCCCTGTTCATCCTGCACGACGGCCCGCCCTACGCCAACGGCAAGATCCACATCGGCCACGCGGTCAACAAGATCCTCAAGGACATGATCGTCAAGAGCCGCCAGCTCGAAGGGTTCGACGCGGTGTACGTGCCGGGCTGGGACTGCCACGGACTGCCGATCGAGAACGCCATCGAAAAGCTGCACGGCCGCAACCTGCCGCGCGACGAGATGCAGGCCAAAAGCCGCGCCTTCGCCACCGAGCAGATCGCGCAGCAGATGGTGGACTTCAAGCGCCTGGGCGTGCTGGGCGACTGGGACCACCCCTACAAGACCATGAACCACGCCAACGAGGCGCTGGAACTGCGCGCCCTGAAGAAGGTCATGGAACGCGGCTTCGTCTATCGCGGCCTCAAGCCCGTGTACTGGTGCTTCGACTGCGCCTCGTCGCTGGCCGAGTTCGAGATCGAATACGCCGACAAGAAAAGCCAGACGCTGGACGTGATGTTCCCGGCGGCCGATCCTGGCAGGCTGGCCGCCGCCTTCGGCCTGGACCGGCTCGACAAGGAAGCCTTCATCGTCATCTGGACGACCACGGCCTGGACCATTCCCGCCAACCAGGCGCTCAACGTCAACCCGGCGCTCGAATACAGCCTGGTCGACACCGAGCGCGGCCTGCTCATCGTCGCCTCGGCGCTGGTCGAAAAGTGCCTAGAACGCTGGAAACTGCAAGGCCGGGTCGTCGCCACGGCCCAGGGCGAAAAGCTCGACCACATGCCCTTCAGGCATCCGCTGGCGCACGTGGACAAGGGCTATGACCGCATCTCGCCCGTGTACCTGGCCGACTACGCCACGGCCGAGGACGGCACGGGGATCGTGCACTCGTCGCCCGCCTATGGCATGGACGACTTCAACTCCTGCATGTCCAACGGCCTGGCATACGAGGACATCCTCAACCCCGTGCAGGGCCACGGCGTGTACGCGGACGACCTGCCGCTGTTCGGTGGCCAGCACATCTGGAAGGCCGTGCCCGCGATCCTCGAAGCGCTGCGATCCGCGGGCCGCCTGATGGACACCACCACCATCACCCACAGCTACCCGCACTGCTGGCGCCACAAGACGCCGGTGATCTACCGCGCCGCCGCGCAGTGGTTCATCCGCATGGACGAGGGCGAGGGCGTATTCACCGACCCGGCCCAGAAGCCCGCGAAGACGCTGCGCCAGATCGCGCTCGATGCCATCGAGCAGACCCGCTTCTACCCCGAAAACGGCAAGGTCCGCCTGCGCGACATGATCGCGGGACGGCCCGACTGGTGCATCTCGCGCCAGCGCAGCTGGGGCGTGCCCATCCCGTTCTTCCTGCACGTGGACACGGGCGAGCTGCACCCGCGCACGATGGAGATCATCGATCAGGCGGCCGACATGATCGAACAGGGCGGCGTGGAGGCCTGGAGCCGCGTGACGGCCGAGGACATCCTGGGCGCCGAGGACGCCCGGCACTACACCAAGAGCACCGACATCCTGGAAGTCTGGTTCGACTCGGGCTCCACCTTCTGGCACGTGATGCGCGGCTCGCATCCGGCCATGCACCACGACAGCGGCCCCGAGGCCGACCTGTACCTCGAAGGCCACGACCAGCACCGGGGCTGGTTCCACAGCTCCCTGCTGCTGGCCTCGGCCATCTTCGGCCGCGCGCCCTACCGCGGGCTGCTCACCCACGGCTTCACCGTGGACGGCCAGGGCAAGAAGATGAGCAAGTCGCTGGGCAACACCGTGGCGCCGCAGGACGTGAGCGGCAAGATGGGTGCCGAGATCATCCGCCTGTGGGTGGCATCGACCGACTACTCGGGCGATCTGGGCATCGACGACAAGATCCTGGCGCGCGTGGTGGACGGCTACCGCCGCATCCGCAACACGCTGCGCTTCCTGCTGGCCAACACCAGCGATTTCGACGCGGCCCGGGACGCCGTGGCCTACGAGGACCTGCTGGAGATCGACCGCTACGCCCTGGCGCGCGCGGCCCAGCTTCAAAAAGAGATCCTCGGCCACTACCAGGTCTATGAATTCCACCCCGTGGTCGCCAAGCTGCAGCTGTTCTGCTCCGAGGACCTGGGCGGCTTCTACCTCGACGTGCTGAAGGACCGCCTCTACACCACGGCCCCCAAGAGCCTGGCGCGCCGCAGCGCCCAGACCGCGCTGCACCGGATCACCCACGCGCTGCTGCGCTGGATGGCCCCGTTCCTGTCGTTCACGGCCGAGGAAGCCTGGAAAGTCTTCGGCGCCAGCGACAGCATCTTCCTGGAAACATTCACCACCCTGCCCGAGGGCGACGAGGCGCTGCGGGCCAAATGGACGCGCATCCGCGAAATCCGCGACCGGGTCAACAAGGACATCGAGGCCGTGCGCGCCGAAGGCAAGGTCGGCGCCTCGCTGCAGGCCGAAGTGACCGTCTCGGCCCAGGCCGAGGATCTGGCCCTGCTGCAATCGCTGGAAGACGACCTGAAGTTCGTCTTCATCACCTCGGCGGCCCGGGCCGTGGCGGGCGACGGCGACCTGGAGGTCGAGGTACGGGCCACGACGCACGAGAAATGCGGCCGCTGCTGGCACCACCGCGCCGACGTGGGCCGCGATCCGGCGCATCCGGAACTCTGCGGCCGCTGCGTGGACAACCTGTACGGCGATGGCGAAGTCCGCGCCCATGCCTGATCCGGTGCCGGACCAGAAGCCCCGTCGGCCGGACGCAGATCCGACGGACACGCCGGTCGTGCCGCACGCCTCCCGCGTGCGGCCGATGGCGACCTGGCTGGCCTGGGCGCTGATTCTGGTGCTGCTGGACCAGGCGACCAAGGCCTGGATCTCGGGCTCGCTGGGCTACGCGCAGCGCATCCCCGTGCTGCCGCCCGTCTTCGACCTGACCCTGCTGCACAACACCGGCGCGGCCTTCAGTTTCCTGGCCGACGGCGGCGGCGCGCAGCGCTGGCTGTTCACCGGTATCGCCGCGGCCGCCGCCGTCCTGATCCTGCGCTGGCTCTATGTCCACGCGACGGAGCGCCTGCTGTGCACGGCCCTGGCGAGCATCCTGGGCGGCGCGCTGGGCAACGCCATCGACCGCCTGCAACATGGCCACGTCGTGGACTTCCTGCTGTTCTACTGGCGCGACTGGTACTTCCCGGCCTTCAACCTGGCCGACGTGGCCATCACCTGCGGGGCCGCGCTGCTGATCCTGGACGAAATCCTGCGCGCCCGCCGCGCGCGCCCTTCCTGAAGGAGGCCCCCATGGACCTATCGGGCAAACGCATCATCCTGGGGCTGACGGGCGGCATCGCCTGCTACAAGTCGGCCGAACTGCTGCGCCGCATGCAGGACGAGGGCGCCACGGTGGACGTGGTGATGACCGAGGCCGCCACCCGTTTCATCACGCCGGCCACGATGCAGGCCCTGTCCGGCCGTCCCGTCTGGGTGGACGCCTGGGACGCCCGCATGGACAACCGCATGGCGCACATCAACCTGACGCGCGGCGCCGACGCGGTCCTGGTGGCACCGGCCAGCACCGATTTCCTGGCGCGCGCCGCCCACGGCCTGGCCGACGACCTGCTGACCACCCTGTGCGTGGCGCGCGGCGCCGTGCCGCTGCTGGCCGCGCCGGCCATGAACCATGAAATGTGGACCCATCCGGCCACCCAGCGCAACGCGGCGCGGCTGCGCGACGACGGCGTGACGCTGATCGGCCCGGACGCCGGCCCGCAGGCCTGCGGCGAGACCGGCTCGGGTCGCATGATGGAACCCGACCGGATCCTGCGCGCCCTGATCGCCTTCTTCCAGCCCAAGTCGCTGGCGGGCCGCCGCGTGCTGCTGACGGCCGGCCCCACCAGCGAGACCATCGACCCGGTGCGGGTGCTGACGAACCGCTCGTCCGGCCGCATGGGCTACGCCCTGGCCCGGGCGGCGGCGGAAGCCGGGGCCGAGGTGACCCTGGTATCCGGCCCGACCGCGCTGCCCTGCCCGGACGGCGTCGAGCGCATCGCCGTGCGCGGCGCCGCCGACATGCATGCCGCCGTGATGGCGCGGGCCGACCGGGCCGACCTGTTCATCGCCGTCGCGGCCGTGGCCGACTGGGGCATCGCCAACCCTTCGGACGTCAAGCTCAAGAAACAGCCGGGCGGCCAGCCGCCGCGGCTGGACTTCATTCAGAATCCCGACATCCTGGCCGAGGTCGCCGCCCTGCCCGGCGGCCCCTGGTGCGTGGGCTTCGCCGCCGAGACCGATCACCTGGCCGAGCACGCCCAGGCCAAGCGCACGCGCAAGGGCATCCCCGCCATCGTCGGCAACCTGGCCCAGGACGCCATGGACGCGGAGGACACCGAACTGGTGATCTTCGACGACGCCGGCGCCCACCCCCTGGCCCGCCAGACCAAGCTGCGGGCCGCCCGCCAGCTGATCGCCTGGATCGCCGGACGCCTGCCGCCCCGCTGAACCCCGCGATCCGCCCGCCGTGCGGCGGGCCGCGCCCCGCTTCTTCCGGACGGAGCCGCGTCGCGCTTTTTCATCCACGACCGCGCTTCGCTTTTCTTTCATCACGGACCTTCATCACCATGCAACGACGACTCATCCAGGCCCGCATCGTCAACCCCCTGCTGGGCACGGACGCGATTCCCCTGCCCGACTACGCCACGGGCGGCTCCGCCGCCCTGGACCTGCGCGCCTGCCTGGAAGCGCCGCTGACGCTGGCGCCCGGCGCGCGCCTGCCGGTGCCCACCGGCCTGGCCCTGAACATGATGGACCCCGGCCTGGTGGCGATCGTGGCCTCGCGTTCGGGCCTGTCGCTGAAGCACGGCATCCGTGTCGCCCAGGGCATCGGCGTCATCGACGCCGACTACCACGGCGAAATCAAGGTCCTGTTGACCAACGACAGCGACACACCCTACGACATCCAGCCCGGCGAACGCATCGCGCAGTTGCTGTTCCAGCCGGTCGTGCAGGTCGGGCTGCACATGGTCGAATCCTTCGACACAGCCACCGAGCGCGGCGAAGGCGGCTTCGGCAGCACCGGACGGCATTGAACCGCGGACCTCGCGCCCGGATATTCCGCGTCGAATATCCAGGGCGCCATCCGGGCAGCGCTTTCATGGATCAGGGTTTATACCAATATCCCATGAATTGAATCCGTGCGGATTCAATTCATGGGCTGGATCCGGAATTCGTGCACCGATTCTTCCGCTCAGGTGCGCAACATCCGTAAACCTCTTGAGCCGAGCATAAAATTTTATTGTTTTCAATGGATTGCATGAGGATCCCCTGCAATCGGCAACCCTTGCCAGCTCAGGGTTTATCCCAGTTTTTATAAAAAATATTATCAATATATTATGTAGCCAGTCCAAAATGACTGAATCGGCTTGAAACCCTGCGGGCATTCATCTAGGCGATATCCCTGGTTGCACTCGCGGATTTCAGATGGTTATACTTCGCCCGTCCTTCAGGTTGCTCCTTTTCTTTTCCGACGAGGTTTACCTGATCGACAAGGTTAACCAGACTCCTCGCACGGCCCTGCCGGCCTTCCGGCGGCATGACCCGAGAGGCCCAGGTCCTCTTTCCACCGAGACAAGGGCATCCCCCGGAAAGAGACCGATTGCATCGCACGCGCTCTACCCGACCCATCACGCGATTGGATCCGTCACAAAGGAGAATCCAGACATGAGCAGGCTGACCAAACTTTCCACCCTCACCGCAGCGATCCTGCTGGCGACCGGCGCCGGGACGGCGATGGCCGCCGACGGTCCGATCAAGATCGGCGTGCAGGCCCCTATCACCGGCGAATACGCCGCCGAGGGCCAGGGCATCGAAAACGGCGTGCAACTGCTGGTCAAGCAGCAGAACGCGGCGGGCGGCCTGCTGGGCCGCCAGATCCAGGTGATCGTGTGCGACGACGAGGGCAAGGCCTCGCAGGCCGCCATCTGCGGCCGCAAGCTGGTGAACGATGGCGTGATCGCGGTGATCGGCACCTACACCAGCGGCGCCGCCCTGGCCGCCGCTCCGATCTATTCCGCCGCCAACGTCATCCAGACCTCCGACGGCACCAGCGACGAACTGACCCAGCGCGGCTGGAAGACCTTCTTCCGCAACGCGCCGCCCAACAGCGACGAAGCCGTGTTCGCCGCCAACTACATGGTCAACGTCAAGAAGTACCAGCGCATCGCGGTGCTGAGCGACCACTCCAGCTACGCCACCGGCCTGGCCCAGAGCGTCAAGAAGGCTGTCCAGGACCAGAAGGGCAACCTCGTGGCCGACGACTTCATCAACGCCGGCACCCAGGACTACAGCGCCGTGCTGACCAAGCTGAAGTCCAAGAACCCGGACGTCCTGTTCTTCTCGGGCTACTACACCGACGGCGGCCTGATCCGCGCGCAGATGAAGCAGCTCGGCATGGACGCGGTCTTCATCGGCGGCGACGCCAACCAGAACGCGGCCTTCGCCAAGATCGCCGGCAACGCGGCCCAGGGCGCCATCATCGTCAACGTGCCCGCCCCGGAAAACCTGCCCTACCCGGAAGCCAAGAAGTTCCTGGCCGACTACACCCAGGCCTTCGGTTCGGCGCCCCCCAGCATCTACACCTTCACCAACGCCGACGGCCTGCGCGCGGTCTTCGCCGCCATCGAGGCCACCAAGAGCGCGGACACCGCCAAGCTCATCCCCTGGCTGCACGGCATGAAGCAGCCGTTCCCCGGCCTGACCGGCCCCTTCACCTGGGATGACAAGGGCGAACGCATCGGCAGCCCGATGTCCGCCTTCGAAGTCCAGGCCGACGGCAGCTACAAGACCGTCTACCCGACGAACTGAGCCCGCCGCCCCTGACGGCGCCCGCGCCCCCGGCCGGGCGCCGTTCTTTCCGCCTTGCCCGGCTCCGGGCGGCGCGCCTGCCGCGACGCGGCTCTCTCTGGAAACCGATCGATGGACTTTATCCTCCAGCAATTCATCAATGGGGTGACGGTCGGCGGCATCTACGCGCTGATCGCGCTGGGCTACACCATGGTCTACGGGGTGCTCAAGCTGATCAACTTCGCCCACGGCGACCTGTGCATCCTGGGCGCCTTCATCGGCCTGACCACCCTCACCTCCGGCGTCTTCGGCGGCCTGTCCACGCCGGTCCTGCTGATCCTGGCGTTCCTGATCGCCATGATCGTGGTGGCCGTGGCCGGCACCCTGCTCGACCAGTTCGCCTACAAGCCCCTGCGCAAGGCCCCCCGCCTGTCGGCCGTGGTGTCGGCCCTGGGCGCCTCGATGCTGATCCAGAACGGCATCATGCTGATCTGGAGCCCGAACGTCCAGGTCTTCCCCAACAACCTCCTGCCCAACATCAACTGGGAGATCGGCGGGGCCCACATCAGCTTCGTCCAGCTGCTGATCATCGTCGGCGCCTTCGTGCTGATGGCCGCGCTGTACTTCTTCGTGCACCACACCCGCGTGGGTACCGCCATCCGCGCCACCGCCATCGACCAGGACGCCGCGCGCCTGATGGGGGTCAACGTCAACCGCGTGATCGCCATGGTCTTCATCATCGGTCCGGTCCTGGGCGCGGTGGGCGGCCTGTTCATTGGCCTGTACTACCGCCAGACCTACTTCACGATGGGCTGGTCCTACGGCCTGAGCGCCTTCATCGCGGCCATCATCGGCGGCATCGGCAACATCCCCGGCGCCATGCTGGGCGGGCTGCTGCTGGGCCTGTTCAACGCCTTCGCCGCCGGCTACGTCTCCAGCTCCTGGCAGGACGCCATTACCTTCGCCCTGCTGATCGCCATCCTGCTGGTGCGCCCCACCGGCCTGCTGGGCGAACGCGTCGCGGAAAAGGTGTAACCCATGGACAAACACATGAACCAAGCCTCTCCGGCCACCCCCTCGGGCACGGCCCGCGCGCTGCGCCTGGCCGGCCCAGCGCTGTGGATCCTGGGCCTGCTGATCCCGCAGCTCCTGTCGCCCGCCTGGATCACCATCGGCGGCATCTTCGCCATCTACGCCATCGTCGCCCTGTCCCAGGACATCGTGCTGGGACGCGCCGGGATGTACGACATGGGCCACGCGGTCTTCTTCGGCATCGGCGCCTACACCTGCGCCATCCTGTCGCTGTCCTTCAACTGGCCCGTCCTCTGGACCATCCCGGTGGCGGTCGTGCTGGCCGCGGCCCTGGGCGCCATCCTGTCGGCGCCCATCGTCAAGCTGCGCGGCGACTACCTGCTGGTGGTCACGATCGGCTTCAACGCCATCTTCGTGCTGGCCATGCAGAACAACCTGTTCGGCCTGACCGGCGGCGCCGACGGGCTGTTCGGCGTCGGCGGCCCGACGTTCTTCGGCCACATGTTCGGCACGCAAAGCGACCTGTTCTACCTGAACTGGGTCGTCCTGGCCGTGGTCCTGTGGCTGATGGGCAACCTGGATCGCTCGTCCCTGGGGCGCACGTTCCGCTACATCAAGCACGACGAGCTGGCGGCCACCACCCTGGGGGTCAACGCCCGCAACTACAAGGTCGCCGCCTTCGCCCTGGCGGCCGGGTTCGCCGGGCTGGCCGGCACGCTGTTCGCCATGCAGCTGTCGGCCGTCAGCCCGGGCTCGTTCCGCTTCACCGATTCGGTGGTGCTGTTCGCCATCGTGCTGGTCGGCGGCCAGGCCTCCGTGCCCGGCGTGCTGCTGGGCACCGCCATGATGTTCGTGGTGCCGCAGATCTTCACCGAATTCGCCCAATACCGCTATCTGGCCTTCGGCGTGGCGATGATCCTCGTCATGATCCTGCGTCCGCAAGGCATCTGGCCGGCTCGCAAGGGGGTCATATGAACACCGCTGTTTCCCAGCAATCCGGCGGCGACGCCGACGTCCTGCTCGAACTCGACGGCATCGGCATCAGCTTCGGCGGCCTGCGCGCGGTCGACGACCTCAGCTTCAAGATCCGGCGCGGCGAGATCGTCGGCCTGATCGGCCCCAACGGCGCCGGCAAGACCACGGTGTTCAACATGATCACCGGGGTCTACCGGCCCACCGACGGCCACATCCGCTGGCACGGCCGCGACATCACCGGGCTCGCCCCGCACCGCATCGCCGAGGCCGGCATCCGCCGCACCTTCCAGACCATCCGCCTGTTCCAGGACATGACGGTGCTGGAAAACGTGATCGCCGGCCAGCACCTGCGGATGCGCCAGTCCTGGTGGCAGGGCCTGCTGAACACGCCCGCCCAGCGCCGCGAGGAACGCGAGCTGGTCGAACGCGCCATGACGGTGCTGCGCCAGCTCGACCTGGCCGACGTGGCCCACGAGATCGCCACGTCCCTGCCCTACGGCGCCCAGCGCCGGGTCGAGATGGCCCGCACGCTGGTGGCCGAGCCCGAGCTCATCATCCTGGACGAACCGGCCGCCGGCCTGAACGAACAGGAATCGGCCGGCCTGAACGAGACCATCCGCGCCATCCGCGACGCCGGCATCACCGTGATCCTGGTGGAGCACGACATGAGCGTGGTGATGAACGTCACCGACAACATCGTCGTGATCAACTTCGGCAAGAAGATCGCCGAAGGCAAGCCCGCCGAGATCCGCAGCAATCCGCTCGTCATCGAGGCCTACCTGGGCCAGGACGACGACGACGAGGACGACCCGCTGATGAACGCCGTACAAGACCAGGTGAACGCATGACCGCTCCTCTGCTCCAGATCGAAGACCTGCGCGTCAGCTACGGTCACATCCAGGCCCTCAAGGGCATTTCCCTGCACGTCCAGGAAAAGGAAGTCGTGGCCATTCTGGGCGCCAACGGCGCCGGCAAGACCACGCTGATGCGCACCCTCAGCGGCCTGATCACCCCGCAATCGGGCAAGATCACCTTCGCCGGGCACGACACCACCCGCATGGGCGCCGACCGCATCGTGCGCCTGGGCATCGGCCAGTCCCCCGAAGGCCGCCGCGTGTTCGGCACCCTGTCGGTGGCGGAAAACCTGCGCATGGGCGGCTTCACGCGTCCGGCCGCCGAGATCGACGAGAGCTGCGAGCACGTCTACAGGATCTTTCCCCGCCTGCAGGAACGCCGCGACCAGCTCGCCGGCACGCTGTCGGGCGGCGAACAACAGATGCTGGCCATCGGCCGCGCCCTGGTGACCAAGCCGCGCCTGCTGCTGCTGGACGAACCCAGCCTGGGCCTGGCCCCGATCATCGTGCGCAACATCTTCCAGGTGCTGCGCGAGGTGCGCGACACCGGCGTCACGATCCTGATCGTGGAACAGAACGCCCGCATGGCGCTCAAGCTGGCCGACCGCGGCTACGTGCTGGAAGTCGGCAAGCTGTCGCACGAGGGCACCTCGCGCGAACTGCTGTCCTCGCCGGAAATCCAGGCGGCGTACCTGGGACATTGAGGCGCCACACCGCGCCACGACAAACCGCCCGTACGATCACCGGGCGGTTTGTCTCAGACCAATTCCAGCACAGCACCTGCGGCCTGAATGCGGCGAGACATCCAACCGAAACCGCGATACCGGCTGGCGCCAAGCGTGATCATTGAAGCACGATTTCATCAGCTATCGCCTCCTTCGAGAACTGCGTTCTCGTCAGATGTCGAAGTGCAGGGATCTCCTTGTCGAAGACCTTTTCCATCCTTCTCACGTGCTTGACCAGCCAATCGATCATCTCTGGCCAATTTTCTCGGTTATGTCCCTGGAACGGGGCTGCACATTCGATCAACGACACCTTCTTGTCGTCCATGCGCCTCCAGGACAGAGAGTCGCCAAACACCGCCTCAAGCCGCTGGTGATGCGCGAAGAGGTAGTCGAACAACGCCTTGTTCGCTTCCTTTGATCGCGTACCCAGGGCGAAATTCACTCGTACTTCGTCTCTGTTGAAGATCATCGAATAATAAATGCCGCTGACGCCGGAACCTGCGTTGAGCCAATGGTCACGGCTGGGGCTGACGTTGGCGTAGAGATCCACATTTGCGGTCCGAAGCGCCTCTAGAACCGCATGCCAGAAATCTGTGCGTAATTGATGCCGTGTCGCCTGCCCCCGCTCAGAGGACTGCTCTTCGTCCTCCTTTTCGGATATGCCGATCATCAGTTCTTCGGCCTCTGGCAGTGGAATGACCTGCTCAACAGTGAGGAAAAGGTCATTGCCATCCTTGAAGGGGGTTGCCCGAAAGCACTTGACGAACACCCGATGCTTCAATAGCCACAGGACGGTAGATGTCACCTCTTTGCGAAACTGGGCCGCCACCATGATCAGGCGCTGATCGTAACCCGGATTGAGCACGACTCCCGCAAACTCCTCTTCTCCCAGGAAGTCACAGATAAGCGCCTTGGCATCCTGGCCTGGCCCGGACTTATCCAGATATTTCTGAAATATCTCGGCGATCTGCGACTTCGACAGGGTCGAGCAATAAGATGCGTACTTGAGAGCCTGCCAAACGACATCTTTCCCTGAATCATCAAGCTTGTTCTCTATGATGACCAGACTGCCGTTCTTGTCGATAGCCAGCAAATCCAGCCTTTCGCGCGTATCGTCGAAGCCATCGAACTCTTTCTGAATGATGAGCAGTTCTTCCCCAAGGGCGTCCGGCTGGTTTGCCAGCCATTCCTGGAGATGGTGTCTTTCGGTGAAACCGAGTTCCGAAAAACTGACTTCCTGGAGCTTGGTAATTCGGTTGGAGGCATGGTTGATTCGGAACATGTACTGTTATCCGGCTTGACGTATCGGAAAGAAACTGGAGCAATCGAATTAGGCAAGAAGCCGCACGGACATCCCCTGTTTAGCAAAAAGCGCGGCGGCTTGCCGATCAAACGTCACGAAAATACCGCCGCCCAGCATGGCGCCTTCATGAGCCATGACTCCGTCCGCGAAATCTCCGCCGGCGTCGAGCACGGCAAGCCCCGCTTCGACGGCCAGGGAATCCGTCACGACATTGGCGGCAGACAGCAACGCGCGGATGACGGCGGAGACGTCTTCCTTGGGCAGCTTCGCTCCCCGGCGCAATATCCAGACCAGTTCGCACAGCGACGGCAGAGGCACGGCAATTCGGGAGGCTGTCCGCAGCATTTCGCGGGCGGCCCGACACTGCGCCGGATCGTCTTGCAGCACTGCACGGGCCAGGACGTTGGTATCCGCGGTGATTCTCATTCTTCACCATCCGGCAGCCCGGACCAGCCCTGGGCGGAGATTTCGTTCATATCCTCGATTGTCAGTGGCCTGGGCAGATGCACCTTGCCGTCGAGGGCATGTAGAAAATCGTCGATGGTGCCGTCGGGCTGCGCGGCCCTGATCCGCAGTTCCCCCCCAGGCAGTTTGTCGATTTCCACCCGTTCCCCCGGCTTGATGCCCAGAAACTGAAGCAGGTCCCGCTTGAGCGTGATCTGGCCTTTCATCGTGACGAGCAGTGAAGACATTCGACCGTCCTCCAGTCCTTTGAACCATTCATAGTAATTGAAAAATACATTACCTCCAGGCATATGTCCACCCGCAGAGAAAGGATCGTGCGATCCGTCATGCAAAAGCCGCAGGGCCGCGACGGTGCTTCCCACCATTGTCGGCCCGCCGTTCCGGAACAGCCATGGATCGTGCAACGATTCATCCATGCGGGGAAACCCAGGGGTTGTCCCCCCTCCTCGCCCCGATCCCGGCAAGCGCCCATACCCCGATGCCGGTTCTAGCGTATGCTGTCAGGTTCTCACCGAAACAGCCATAGGAGTTCCCCATGACCCAAGCCTCCGCCCGCCACATCCTGGTCGACAGCGAAGAACAATGCCTGAAGCTGAAGGCCGACATCGAAGGCGGCGCCGATTTCGCGGCCGTCGCCCGCGAGCACTCCAGCTGCCCGTCCAGCCGCGACGGCGGCAACCTGGGCACCTTCGGGCGCGGCCAGATGGTGCGCGAATTCGACGAAGTCGTCTTCAGCGCGCCCGTGGGCGTGGTCCAGGGGCCGGTCCGCACGCAGTTCGGTTATCACCTGGTGGAAGTGACCGACCGCCAGGATTGATCGGTTCGATCCTCCGATCGCAAAAAAGTGGAGGGCACCGATCGGTGCCCTCCACTTTTTTCTTCAGGCGGTACCTAATTACCCTACCATCATCAGACTGGCATTCCCGCCGGCGGCGGCGGTGTTGACGCACACCGAGACCTCGCGGACCAGCATTTCCAGGGGATAGGCCTTGCCGGCGGCCAGTTCGTCGGCGCGACGAGCCAGGACCGGGACGATCGGGCCGGGGCGGCCGGCGATGGCGCGGGACAAGGCCTGCAGGCCATCGCTGTCGCCCTCGTAGAGCACCGCCTGGAAATCGGCCGTGACGGCGGCGTCGGCCGCCACCCAGCGGGCGGCGGCACCCGACGGGCGCGCCGCGTGGAAGGCGCGCACCTCGGGATGATCCACCCACAGCATGTCGTTGCCGGTGCGGTGGCAGGCTTCCAGCTGCGCCTGCGCGCCGGCCGCGCTGGCGGCATGGCACAGCACCGTGCCGCGCGGCTTCAGGTGGTACTGGTTGGTCTCGCCGGTGGGACCGGGCAGCGTCAGCGGCCGGGCGCCCTTGCCCACCACGCCCTCGACCGGCAGCGAGCTGGGCGAGTCGGCCAGCAGGCGGTGCAGGTACAGGGGGCCGCCGGCCTTCGGGCCGGTGCCCGACAGGCCCTCGCCGCCGAAGGGCTGCACCCCCACGGTCGCGCCGACGATGTTGCGGTTCACGTAGATGTTGCCCGCGTGGATGCGGTCGGTGACGTGGCGCACGGTCTCGTCCAGGCGGGTATGGACGCCGAAGGTCAGGCCGTAGCCTCGGCCGTTGATGGCGTCGATCACCGCGTCGAGATCCTGGCGGCGGTAGCGCAGCACGTGCAGGACGGGGCCGAAGACCTCTCGCTCCAGTTCGGCGATGTCGGCGATCTCGATCAGGGTCGGCGCCACGAAGGTGCCGTGGCGCGTCTGCTCCTCGTCGAGCGGATGCCGGTCGACGGCATGGCCGGCCGCCCGCATGGCCTGGACGTGGCGTTCGATCACCGACCGGGCCTCGGCGTCGATCACCGGGCCGATATCGGTGGACAGCAGTTCGGGACGTCCCACGCGCAATTCGTTCATGGCGCCACGCAGCATCGCCAGGGTGCGGTCGGCGCAGTCCTCCTGCACGCACAGCACGCGCAGCGCGGAACAGCGCTGGCCCGCCGAATCGAAGGCCGAACTGAGCACGTCGTAGACGACCTGCTCGGTCAGGGCGGAGGAATCCACGATCAGGGCGTTCTGCCCGCCGGTCTCGGCGATGAGGGGAACGGGATGGCCGGCGCCGTCCAGCCGGTCCGCCAGGGTGGCGGCGATCAGCCGGGCGACCTCGGTCGAGCCGGTGAACATGACGCCGCGTACCGCCGGGCTGGCGACCAGGGCCGCGCCGACGGTCTCGCCCCGGCCCGGCAGCAGCTGGACCGCGTCGGCCGGGATGCCGGCGCGATGCAGCACGGACACGCCGTAGGCGGCGATCAGCGCGGTCTGCTCGGCCGGCTTGGCCAACACGACGTTGCCGGCGGCCAGGGCGGCCGCGACCTGGCCGGTGAAGATCGCCAGGGGGAAGTTCCAGGGGCTGATGCACAGCACCGGACCCAGCGGCCGATGGCTGTCGTTGGAGAAGGATTCCTCGATGCGCACGGCGTAGTAGCGCAGGAAATCGACGGCCTCGCGCACTTCGGCGATGGCGTTGGGGAAGGACTTGCCCGCCTCGCGCACGATCAGGCCGATGGCCGACTGCATTTCGTCCTCCATCAGCTGCGCGGCATGCCGCAGGCATTGCGCCCGCTCGGCGGCCGGCGTGGCCTGCCAGATCGGCGCCGCGTATTCGGCCCGGCCCAGGGCGACCTGGACGTCGGCCTCGTCGGCCTCGATCACCTGGCCGACCACGTCCCGGCGATCCGCCGGATTGAGGACGGCGCGGGCGCGCTCGTCCTGCCATTCGCCGGGAGGCGCGGCGCGCCATTCCTGGGTCGCGCTGCCCAGCAGCGCGGCCGCCAGCGAGCCCAGGCGATGCTCGTTGCTGAGATCCAGGCCGGCCGAGTTGGCGCGGTCCTCGTGGGCCCGGTACAGGTCGCGCGGCAGGGGGATGCGGTCGTGCGGCGCCCCCAGGGGCTGGACGGCGCGGGCCTTGCGGACCGGATCGGCGATCAGCGACTCGACGGGCAGGTCGCGGTCGCCGATCTGGTTGACGAAGGAGGTGTTGGCGCCGTTTTCCAGCAGGCGGCGCACCAGGTAGGCCAGCAGGGTCTCGTGCGTGCCCACGGGCGCGTAGACGCGGCAGGGCCGGTTCAGGCGGCCCTTGGAGACCGGACCGACGACCTCTTCGTACAGGGGCTCGCCCATGCCGTGCAGGCACTGGAATTCATATTGCCCGGGATAGTAGTTCTCGCCCGCCATGTGGTAGATGGAGGCCAGCGTCTGGGCGTTGTGCGTGGCGAACTGGGGAAAGACGGCTTCCGGGGCGGACAGCAGCTTGCGCGCGCAGGCCAGGTAGGACACGTCGGTGTGGATCTTGCGCGTGTAGACCGGGTAGCCTTCCAGGCCGTCGACCTGGGCGCGCTTGATCTCGGAATCCCAGTAGGCCCCCTTGACCAGGCGGACCATCAGGCGATGCTTGCTGCGGCGCGCCAGGTCGATCACGAAATCGATCACGAAGGGCGCGCGCTTCTGGTAGGCCTGGATGACGAAGCCGATGCCGTTCCAGCCGCGCAGGCGCTCGTCGAAGCACAGGGCTTCCAGCAGGTCCAGGGACAGTTCGAGGCGGTCGGCCTCTTCCGCGTCGATGTTCAGGCCGATGTCGTAGCGGCGCGCCAGCGCGGCCAGCTCGACCATGCGCGGCAGCAGTTCGTCCATGACCCGGTCGCGCTGGGCGCGCGAATAGCGCGGATGCAGCGCCGACAGCTTGATGGAGATGCCGGGGCCCTCGTAGATGCCGCGCCCCTGGGAGGCCTTGCCGATGGCGTGGATGGCCTGCTCGTAGGACTGGTAGTAGCGCTCGGCGTCCTCCGCCGTGGTCGCGGCCTCGCCCAGCATGTCGTAGGAATAGCGGAAGCCGATGTCCTCGAACTTGCGGCTGTTGGCCAGGGCCGAGGAAATCGTCTGGCCGGAGACGAACTGCTCGCCCATCAGGCGCATGGCCATGTTCACGCCGCGCCGGATCAAGGGTTCGCCGCCCTTGGCGATCAGGCGCGTCAGGGCCTGGGACAGGTTCTGTTCGCTGTTGACGCTGACCAGCTTGCCGGTGACCAGCAGGCCCCAGGTGGCCGCGTTGACGAACAGCGAGCGGGATTCGCCCACGTGCGCGCGCCAGTCGCCATGGCTGATCTTGTCGCGGATCAGCGCGTCGCGCGTGGCCTGGTCGGGGATGCGCAGCAGCGCCTCGGCCAGGCACATCAGGGCCACGCCTTCCTGGCTGGACAGCGAGAATTCCTGGATCAGGCCTTCCACCCCGCCGCCCCTGCGCTTGTCGCGCAGGGTCTGCACCAGGCGGCGGGCCAGGGTCTCGACCTGCTCGGGCTGCAGCGATTCGGCCTGGTCCACCAGCATGGCCACGCATTCCGGTTCCGGACGGCGGTAGGCGGCGGTGATGGCGGCGCGCAGCACGGATTGCGGCAGGACTTCCTGGGCGAATTCGTGGAACGGCGCCAGCGGCTCGGGTTCCACCGGGGTTTCCGCGGACTCGGCGTCCTGGCGGCGGTCGATCTCGGCGGGCACCTGGCCGCGCTCGATGGCCTCGATGTAGCTCAGCAGCGCCTGCTTGTGCAGCCAGTGGGGCGTGCAGCCCAGTGAATCCGCCAGGGTCCGCAGGCGCTCGCGCAGCGCCTCATCGACCTTCACACCCAGGGTTACAGTAGCCATGTTCGAGGTATTCCACGTTGGTAGCGCCGGCCGGGAACCCGGCTCGGATCAGGCGCCATGCTAAAAGGTTGCACCTGAATCCACCATTATGGTTAACCCGAAATGAATCAGGTGCAACCGAATTCTGACACGGTTGTTTTCCCTTGTAAATCCGCGGGATGCCCCGAGTCGGCGCCCGCGATCAGCGCCGCCAGGCGGTCCAGCGCCTGGCGTTGGGCCTCCACCAGCGCCGCCACGCCGCCCCCGGCGGCGGGCAGACGCACCGAGGCCCGGCACAGGCGGGCACGGTCGGCGTCCGGCGCGCGGTCCGTCCAGTCCGCGTCCAGGGCCACGAAGCGCCCCCAGACCATGTCGAAGCGGTCGATCCGCACCTCAATGCGCCGGGCGGGCCGGGACTCCGCGTCCGGCAGGCGGCGCAGGTCCGCGGCGCCCAGCCGGCGGCTGACATCGAAAGCCAGCGCGTCGCGGATCTGGTCGCCCAGCGGCGCGGCCCAGAGCGAATCGTTCAGCACCTGCACCGCCGGATCACGGGCCGGATCACGGACCACCAGTTGGGGACGTTCGGCCTCGGCCGGAATCCTCGCCACCGAAAGCAGCAGGCCAGTCCCCGGCGCCCGGGCGGCGTCGCCGGGCGCCACCCGGTCCGTCGCGGGCGTGGCCAGGCTGTAGTGGCGCGGCGGCGGCGCCGCGCAGCCCGCCAGCAGGGCCGCCAGGCCCAGCAGGCCCAGCCAGGCCGGTATCGTCCGTCTCATCATGGGATCCTCGTCGATTCCTCAATGCAGCGCATCGGGCGCCCTCCCCCGGATCAGGACGTCGGGGCGCGCCTGCAGGGTATCGGACAGCAGCCGCAGAGCGCGCGCCGCGCGGTCCAGTTCGCCCAGGGTGTCCCGCAGCCCGCCCAGCAGGGGTGCGTCGGGGGCCAGCACCGCGCCGATGCGGTCCAGCGAGGCGCTGGCCGAGGACAGGGCCCGGCTCGCCTGCGGCGCCACCTGGGTGTCCAGACGCCGCAGCAGGCGGTTCAGGGCCGACAGGCTGTCGCCCAGGTCCCGTCCGATCGCCTCGATCGGCACCTTGTCCAGCTTGGTGACGATATTGCCGAGCTGCCCCTGCAGCCGGTCGAAATCCCCCTGCACCGTGGGCACCAGATAACCCGTGGCGCGGCTCGGATCCCCCAGGATCGTCGGCGCCTTGTGCGCCTCGCCGGCGAAGAAATCCAGAGCCACGTACTGTTGGCCGGTCAACAGGCTGGCGGTGCGCAGCTGGGCCCGCAGGCCGCGCTCGATCAGCGGCCGCAGCAGGGCCTCGCCTTCGAGGCCGCCGGCCGATTCCATCAATTCCCGATAGGCCTTGTTGAAGCGCATCGGGTAGAGCTGGGCCCTCACCCTGGAATAGAAGCGCTTGCGCTCGCCGTCGAATTCGAGATCGATGTCGATCACCCTGCCGATCGAGATGCCGCGGAAATCGACGTCGGCGCCCAGGCGCAGGCCCCGGATCGACTGGTCGAAGCGCAGTTCGATGGGCACCGGATCGCCGTCCGGGTCGGCCAGCGCATCGGCGCGCGTGCCGAACAGCCGGTACTCGCTGCCGGCGGCGGCCGGCGCGGCGTCCACGGTCCCTTCGTAGGCGCTGGACTCGTCCGCCTGGGCGAAGGCGATGCCGCCATCCAGGATCGCCGACAGGCCGCTGGTGCGCACCTGGACGCCGTCCGGCGACACCGACACGTCCACGCCGCTGTCGTTCCAGAAGCGCGTGTCCGGCGTCACGTAGCGGTCATAGGGCGCCTCGACGAAGACATGCAGGTTGACCGAGCGGCCGTCGGGCGCCATGTCGTAGCTGACGACGCGGCCGACCTCGATACGGCGGTAATGGATGCGGGACCCGACCCGCAGCGAGCCCAGCGAATCCGCCTGCAGCACGAACCGGGTGCCGACCTGGCCGCTGAGCACCTCCGGCGGATTGACCAGGCCCTCGAAGTCGCGGACCGGATCGCCCTCGGGACGCGTCGTGGGCGCGTCCACGTCGATGTAGACCCCCGACAGCAGCGTGTCCAGCCCCGACACCCCTGCGAGGCTGACCTGGGGACGGACGATCCAGAACTTGGAATCCTTCTGCGTGATGTATTCCGAGCCCTCGCGCCGGAGCTGCACGTCCACCAGCACGTGCTGGCGGTCCCCCGCCACGCGCACGTCGGACACGTCGCCCACCACCACGTCGCGGTAGCGCAGCTTGGTCTGGCCGGCCTCGACGCCGGCCGCCGACAGGAAGCTGATCGTGATCACCGGACCGTTGCGCACCCAGACCGAGGCCAGCAGGGACAGTCCCACCGCCAGCGCCAGCAAGGGCACCAGCCAGACCCAAGACCAGCGCAGGGAGCGGCCGAGCCGGATGACGGGCGCCTCGGCGTCCCGAACGGGGCGCGCGGCGCCGGCCGGATCGTCCGGCTTCCGGGTGGGCGGGTCCTCAGTGTCCATGGGTCTCCTTTGCCGGCCGGGCGCCCCGCAGGACGTCCCAGCCTCGACGCGGATCATAGCGCATGGCCGCCGCCATCGTGAGCACGACCACGGCGCCGAAGTTCAGGGCGGCGGGCCCCACGCTGATCTGGGACAGGCCGGGAAAGTTGGCCATGGCCGCCATCAGGACGACCACGAAGACGTCCAGCATGGACCATTGCCCGACGAATTCGACCGCGGCGTACAGCCGCGTGCGCTGCCGCTGGATCCGCGCGTCCAGGGGCCGGTCGCGCAACAGCAGGAAGGCCAGGGCCAGCAGCTTGGTCACCGGCACCAGCACGCTGGCGACGAAGACAATGACGGCCAAGTCCCAGGAGCCATAGCGCCAGAGCTCGATCACGCCGCCCAGGATGGTGTGGTCGCTGCGGCCCATCACCGTCCGGACCTCCATGATCGGCAGGACGTTGGCCGGAACGTAGAACACGGCCGCCGCCAGCAGCAGGGCCCAGACCTGCGCCGCGCCGCCATGGCGGGCATGGCCCATCCCCGCCCCGCAGCGCAGGCAGCGCCCGGACGCCTGCGGGGCCTGGACGCAGCCGCAGGCGTCGCACACCCTGCCCTGGCCGTGCGCTCCGGACACCGGCACCAGGCCGGCGTCCTCCGCCTGGCGCCACAGGGCGTGCACGTCCCAGCGCCCCAATCCGGTCAGCAGGAAGCAGAGCGCGAAGAAGCCCAGCATCCCGGGCTCCACCTGCAGGCGCGCCAGGCCGGCGATCTTGACGACGGACACCAGGATGGCCAGGATCAGCACCGTCGCCATGGACCACGGCGCCAGCCGCCCCAGCAGGCGCAGCGTCGGCCCCAGGTCGGGCGGCAGGCGCCGCGCCGCGATCGCCTGCATCACCCACAGCGTCAGCGCGATCTGCAGCAGCGGAAACCAGAAACCGGCCAGCCCCGTCATCACCGAGACGCCGTAATAGCCGCGGTCCCAGCACAGGCGCAGGGCCTGCCAGTAGGTCAGGCTGAGATCCAGGCCCTGGATCGACAGGCGGACGATGGGAAACCACTGGGCGATGGCGAACACGGCCAGGCAGGCCCAGCCCAGCGCCACCCATTGATCCAGGGAAAGCCAGCCGCGCCGGTACAGCACCGTGCCGCAGCAGCGGCACTCGGCCCGGCCGCGCGCGCCCGGATCGAGCCGGACGTGCAGCGTGTCGCAATGCGGGCAGGCGATCAGGGGCCCGCGCGGCATCAATCCACGAGCTCGGGCTCGGGCCGCGAGGGCTCGGGCACGGTCCCGGCGCTCTCGTCGCCTTCGGGGAAATTCAGCACGACCTGCTCCCGGGCGTCCAGGTCGACCTCGACCCGCCCGCCGTGCACCAGGCGGCCGAACAGCAGTTCGTCGGCCAGCGCCCGGCGGATGGTGTCCTGGATCAGGCGCTGCATGGGCCGTGCGCCCATGGCCGGATCGAAGCCCGCCCGCGCAAGGTGGTCGCGCAGCGCCTGGGTGAACAGCACCTCGACGTGCTTGTCGTGGAGCTGGTCTTCGAGCTGCATGAGGAACTTGTCCACGACCTGGAGGATGACCTCGCGCGGCAGCGACGCGAAGCCGATGATCGCGTCCAGCCGGTTGCGGAATTCGGGCGTGAACTGGCGCTTGATCTCGGCCATCTCGTCGCCCGCGCGCTGCGGCGCGGCGAAGCCGATGGTGTTGCGGTTCAGCGTGTCGGCGCCCGCGTTGGTGGTCATCACCAGGATCACGTTGCGGAAATCGGCCTTGCGCCCGTTGTTGTCGGTCAGCGCGCCATGGTCCATGACCTGCAGCAGGATGTTGTAGACATCCGGATGCGCCTTTTCGATTTCGTCGAGCAGCAGCACGCAATGGGGCTGCTTGGTGACGGCCTCGGTCAGCAGGCCGCCCTGGTCGAAGCCGACGTAGCCCGGCGGCGCGCCGATCAGGCGCGACACGGTGTGGCGTTCCATGTATTCGGACATGTCGAAGCGCAGCAGCTCGATGCCCAGGACGAAGGCCAGCTGGCGCGCGACCTCGGTCTTGCCCACGCCCGTCGGGCCGGAGAACAGGAAGCAGCCGATGGGCTTGTCGGGGCGCCCCAGGCCCGAGCGCGCCATCTTGATCGAGGCGGCCAGCGCGGATATGGCCTGGTCCTGGCCGAACACCACGGCCTTCAGGTCCCGTTCCAGCGTGGCGAGCTTGTTGCGGTCGTCCGTGGACACGTTCTGCGGCGGGATGCGGGCGATGCGGGCCACGGTGGACTGGATTTCCGCGCGGCCGATGAGCTTCTTCTGGCGCGACTTGGGCAGCAGGCGCTGGGCGGCGCCGGCCTCGTCGATCACGTCGATGGCCTTGTCGGGCAGGAAGCGGTCGCTGATGTGGCGCGCGGCCAGTTCCGCCGCCGCCGTGATGGCCGCCCCCGAATAGCGCACCTGGTGATGGGCCTCGAAGCGCGCCTTCAGGCCGCGCAGGATCCGGATGGTCTGCTCGACGGTCGGCTCGGGGATGTCGATCTTCTGGAAGCGCCGCGCCAGCGCGTGGTCCTTTTCGAAGACGCCGCGGTATTCGGTGTAGGTGGTCGCCCCGATGCACTTCAGATAGCCGGAGGACAGCGCCGGCTTGAGCAGGTTGGAGGCGTCCAGCGTGCCGCCCGACGCCGAGCCCGCGCCGATCAGCGTATGGATCTCGTCGATGAACAGCACCGCGTGGCGGTTGTCCTTCAGGGCCTTGAGCACCAGCTTCAGGCGCTGCTCGAAATCGCCCCGGTACTTGGTGCCCGCCAGCAGCGCGCCCATGTCCAGCGCATAGACCTGGGTCTCGTGCAGGACCTCCGGCACGTCGCCCTGGGTGATGCGCCAGGCCAGGCCCTCGGCGATGGCCGTCTTGCCGACCCCGGCCTCGCCCACCAGCAGGGGATTGTTCTTGCGCCGGCGGCACAGCACCTGGATGACGCGCTCGACCTCGTCCTCGCGGCCGATCAGCGGATCGATGCGGCCCTTGAGGGCCTCGGCGTTGAGGTCGGTGGCGTAGGTTTCCAGGGGGGACTTCTGCTGCTCGGACTTCGGATCGGCGGCGGGCGGCTCCAGGCGCGGATTTTCCGCGGCCGGGGGCTCGTCCGCGACCTTGGTGATGCCGTGGGACAGGTAGTTGACCACGTCCAGCCGGGACACGCCCTGCTGCACGAGGAAATACACCGCGTGCGAGTCCTTTTCACCGTACATGGCGACCAGCACGTTGGCGCCGGTCACGGCGTTCTTGCTGGAGCCGTTGGAGGACACGTGCATGATGGCGCGCTGGATCACGCGCTGGAACCCCAGCGTGGGCTGGGTGTCGACGTCGCCCTCGCCGGGAAAGACCGGCGTGTTCTCGACGATGAATTTGCGCAAATCCTGACGCAGCAGCTCGATGTCCGCCGCGCAGGCGCGCAGGACTTCGACGGCCGAGGCATTGTCCAGCAGGGACAGCAGCAGATGCTCCACGGTGATGAATTCGTGTCGGGCGGCGCGGGCCTCGACGAACGCCATGTGCAGGCTGACTTCGAGCTCTTCGGAAATCACGCTTCCTCCATTGCATATCGGAGCGGATCAAGCAATCCGTTATGCCTATTCTATGACTAAAACAGCCCGCCGTTTGGCGCCCGGGGACTCGGGATCGTCCCTAAGGGCCGCGCCAGGGGCCGCGCGGACGTGGAATCGGGAACGGGAACGGGAAAAGAAGGCCGGCGTCAAAAAACGCCCCCACGCTGCGCCTTCGGCTTGCTGCCCCCCAAGGGGGCGCTTTTTGCCTTGGGGCGGCCCGGCGTCAAAAAAACGGCACCGGTTCCATCAGGCATTGCAGGGGGTGCTGGTCGGCGTGGGCCAGGTGCAGCACGGCGTCGACCCGGGTGGCCGCCACGTCGCGCGTGTAGATGCCGCAGACGCCCCTGCCCTCGTGGTGGACCTGCAGCATGATGCGCTCGGCTTCCTCGCCACCCTTGTGGAAGACCCGCTGCAGCACGTGCACCACGAAATCCATCGGCGTGTAATCGTCGTTCAGCAGCACGACCTGATACATCGGCGGCGGCGCGAGGCGCACCGGCGCGGTTTCACGCACCAGTTGCTGCTGATTTTGAATATCGGTCGGCATGCGAATCAGAACCTAGTGGTTTCCATAGTTGACTGAATGACGCGGAATTCAGCATGATCGTCGTGTCCCGCAGGCCGCCCATCGCGGACGGCCGGGGTCCGTTCAAACCCCACACTATAGTCGAGAGGCAGTTTGCATGTCGGAATCCATCGAAAACACCGGAGAGTCACAAAAGCTGACGGGAACGGTCAAATGGTTCAATGACGCCAAGGGCTTTGGCTTCATTACCCCCGACAATGGGGGCGAAGACCTTTTTGCACATTTTTCATCCATCCAGATGAACGGCTTCAAGACCCTGAAAGAAGGGCAGAAGGTCGTTTTCGATATCGCGCAGGGTCCGAAAGGCAAACAAGCCCTGAACATCACCGCCGCCTGAATGGGGCCTGGATGTTCTCTTTCATTTTAACGCGATGCGGGGCCCCGGGCGGGCCCTGTTTTTTTGTCTTTTCCGGCAGGGCGCTGGCCGCCGCCCTGCTCCTGGCCGGCTCTTCATGCGTCCATCCGGCGATGGCGCAGACGCCGCTGCCGACCGTGACGCTGCGGGTCGGCGGCCATGCGGTCCAGGCCGAATACGCCGCCACGCCCGAGACCCTGAGCGAAGGGCTGATGCACCGGACCGCGCTGGCGTCCGACGCCGGCATGCTGTTCGCACTGGGCGAGCCGGACATCCACTGCTTCTGGATGAAGAACACCCTCATCCCCCTGTCCATCGCCTTCATCGACCGGGACGGGCGCATCGTCGACATCCAGGACATGCGACCGCAAAGCCTGGATCCGCACTGCCCGCCAGCACCCGTCACCCGGGCCCTGGAAATGAACCGGGGCTGGTTCGCTCGCGCCGGCGTGCGGGTGGGCGACCGGGTGACGAGCCGGGGACCCTGACGGTCCTCCGGCGGCCGCGGCCGGTCAGGACGCCGCGCGCTCCTGTTCCGCGGGACCGGGATCCTTGCGCCTGGCCATCGCGGCCAGCGCGGCGAAGGCCAGGACGAGCGGCGCGAACGACACCCACAGGACCATGTCCCAGCCATAGGCGGAAAGCAGCCCGCCCGACGAGAACGAGCCGATCGCCATCAGGCCGAACACGATGAAGTCGTTGAGCGACTGCACCCGCGTCTTTTCCTCGGGCCGGTGGCATTCGAGCACCAGGGCGGACGCCCCCAGGAAGCCGAAATTCCAGCCCAGGCCCAGCAGGATCAGCGTCGCCCAGAAATGCGGCACGTCCACGCCGCCCAGCCCGATCGCGGCGGACAGGCCGGTCAGCACCAGGCCCGCCGCCACCACGCGGCCGGCGCCCCAGCGCGCGATCAGTCCGCCGGTGAAGAAGCTGGGACCGTACATGGCGATCACGTGCCATTGCAGGCCCCAGTTGGCCGATTCCTGGGAATGCCCGCACAGGTGCATCGCCAGCGGCGCGGCGGTCATCAGGAAATTCATCAGCAGGTAGGACACCGCCCCGCAGGTCGCCGCGGCGATGAACCGGGGCTGGCGCGCGATCCGTCCCAGGGGCCGCCCGCCCGCGATTTCCCCCGCCGTGGGCAGGGGCAGCTTCACCCCCAGCAGGATCAGTGCGGACAGCACCGCCACGACGGCCTGCACCAGGAAGGTGGCGGCGAAGCGATGCGGCGGCCACAGGTCCATCGTGTAGGTGACCAGTTGCGGCCCCACGACGCCTGCGGCGACGCCCCCGGCCATGACCAGCGAAAGCGCGCGGGCGCGCCGCCCGGGCGCGACGCCGTCGGCCGCCGCGAAGCGGAACGACAGCACCACGGCCGCATAGCCGCCGCCGAAGAAGGTCGCCAGGCAGAACAGCCAGAACCAGCCCATGAGGACGGCGCACATGGCCAGCAGGCCGGCCAGCGCGCCGGCGCCGGTCCCGGCCAGGAAGGCGGCGCGCCGGCCGTGCCGCCGGGCGATCGCGCCCGCGGGCAGGATGCAGGCCGCCATCCCCACCACGAAGATCGAGATGGGCAGGGTCGCCAGCATCGGCGAGGGCGCCAGCTGGTCGCCGACGATGGCGCCCGTGGCATAGACCACCACCGCATTCGCGCCGGCCAGCGCCTGCGCGATGGACAGCCGCCAGATGTTTTCGCTCTGGACTTTTTCGGGCAGCAGATCGGGGGCGTCAGCGTGGTCGTGCGTCGTCATTGGTTTCCATACATGGAAAAACGGCGGACGCCGTAGTGCGTTCGCCGTTTTCGCGGGGGTGGCCCCTACCTGGGTCGGGGCGGGGCCATTTTCAAATTGCGACATCTCCCCCCACGTCGCGCCTTGCAAGGCGCTCCGATTCGTCAGGCACCGATCAGTCCGCAGGGACTGATCGGTGTCCGGACTCATCCCAGGTTGGCCGCCGCGAAGTCCCAGTTCACCAGGTTCCAGAAATTTTCCAGGTACTTGGGACGGGCGTTGCGATAGTCGATATAGTAGGCGTGTTCCCACACGTCACAGGTCAGCAGGGCCTTGTCGTCCGTGTTGACGATGGTGCCGGCGTTGCTGGTGTTGACGATGTCCAGGGTGCCGTCGGTCTTCTTGACCAGCCAGGTCCAGCCGGAACCGAAGTTGCCGGCGGCGGACTGGGTGAAGGCGGCCTTGAAGGCGTCGACGCTGCCCCATTTGGCTTCGATGGCCTGGCGCAGGGCGCCGGAGGGTTCGCCGCCGCCCTTGGGGGACAGGCTGTTCCAGTAGAAGGTGTGGTTCCAGACCTGGGCCGCGTTGTTGAACACGCCGCCGCTGGACTTGCGGATCACGTCTTCCAGGCTCAAGGAGGCCAGTTCGGTGCCTTCGATCGCCTTGTTCAGGTTCGTCACGTAGGCCTGGTGATGCTTGCCGTAGTGGTATTCCAGCGTTTCCTGGGAAATATGGGGGGCCAGTGCGTCCATCGCGTAGGGCAGCGGCGGCAGGGTAAAAGCCATGACAGTTCCTTCAAAGAAAATCGGCCCGGGTGACCTCGGCCTGGGCGCGGCCCTGGCCGAATTCGATCTCGATGGGCTCATGAATTTTCAAGTCTAACGCATTTTTGACGATCGTCCCGTCGGCGCGGCGGACCAGGGCGTAGCCGCGCCCCAGCACCCGGTGCGGGTCCAGCGCCCCCAGGGCGGCCAGGACCGCGTCCAGCCGCCGATGGCGGCGCTGCAGCAGGCCGTCCAGGCCCGCGGACAGGCGCTCCAGCGCCGCCGGCGGCCGCTGACGACGTTCCCGCAGCAGGCGGTCCAGACCGGCCTGCAGCCGCCGGGCGGCGAACTCCAGGCGCTGGCGCCGCAGCTGCAGGCGCTGGGCCGGGGACACGAGTTGAGCGCGGGCACGGTCCAGCCGGATGGCCGCGTGCTCCAGGCGCCGCCGCTGGCCCCGGACGAGCAGGTCGCGCGCGGCCTGCAGACGGCCCAGGACCTGGGCGCGGTCCTCGCAGCACAGTTCGGCCGCCGCCGTCGGCGTGGGCGCGCGCAGGTCGGCCACGAAATCGGCGATGGTGAAGTCCGTCTCGTGTCCCACGCCGCTGATGACCGGCACCGGGCTGGCGGCGATGCGGCGCGCCAGGGCCTCGTCATTGAAGCACCACAAGTCCTCCAGGCTGCCGCCGCCGCGCACCAGCAGCAGCGTGTCGATCTCGGCCCGCTCGGCGGCCCGCTCCAGCGCGGCGCACAGTTGCGGCGCGGCGTCGCGCCCCTGGACCTGCGCCGGGTAGACGACGACCCGCACGTGCGGCGCCCGCCGTGCCATGACCGACAGCACGTCGCGCAGGGCGGCCGCCGACAGCGAGGTCACGACGCCCACCGTCCGGGGCAGGGCCGGCAGCGGACGCCGCCTGGCCGGATCGATCAGGCCTTCTTCGGTCAGCCGGTCGCGCAGGCGCAGGAAGGCCTCGTGCAGGTCGCCCCGGCCCGCCTGGCGCAGGGACTCGACCTGCACCTGGTAGTCGCCCCGGGGCTCGTAGAGCGAGACCTGGACGCGGAATTCGTAGCGGCCGCCGGCCTCGGGCACGAACCCCACCGTCTGGGCGCGCCCCCGGAACATCACCGCGCGCACGGCGGCGGCCTCGTCCTTGATGGAGAAATACCAATGCCCGGAGGCGGCCCGGGTGAAGTTGGAAATCTCGCCCGCCACCCAGAGGCGCGGCACGCCGTCCTCCAGCAATCGCGCCACCCGGCGATTGAGCTGCGACACGGTCAGGACCGCGTCACCGGCCGGAAAGCCGCTCTCCGCAAGCCTTGGAGCAGAAAAACTCATCGAAACCTATCCACAGAAAGCCCTGATTTGTCAAACCCGCCTGTTTTCGGGCTCATCAGGGGGGCTCATCAAGATTCACTTCAAAAAATCAACGTAAGCCATTGATTTTTAATTCATTGAAAATCCAACGCCCGGTGTGCAAAAAATAACCAATCCAGTACGAAGGGCCATGAAACGTGCGCATCCGGACTCTTGTACACAGAATTATCCACAGAAACTGTGGATACCGGCGGGAAAGCCGCGCCCTGATTCGCGCTCAGGCTTTAAAATGCCCCCACGCCGCGCCGTTCGGGCGCGCCGCCCACCTCGCGGCTTGCACGCCGCTCGGATTCGCCAGGCATGTACCAGCCCACCGGGACTGGCACGTGTCCGGGCTCATCCCCAAAAGGATCAGGACTGTGTTGGACATCATTCACGCGGCCGGCTGGCCGATCTGGCTGCTCGTCGCCACCTCGGTCATCACGCTGGCGATCATCATAGAACGATTCCTGGCCCTGCGCACCCGCCAGGTCATGCCCCCCGGCCTGCCCGAACAGGTGCTCGAACTCGTGCGCCGCCAGCAGGACGAGCCCGACGCCGTCCTGCGCCTGGCGCGCGGCAGTCCCATGGGCCGCATCCTCGCCGAGATCGCCGCCCACCGGCACCAGGACGACGCCTGGCGGCTGGCCGCCGTCGAAGCCGTCGGCCGCGACGTCTCCTGGCGCCTGAACCGCTACCTGCCGGCCCTGGCGACGATCTCCGTGATCGCCCCGCTGCTGGGCCTGTTCGGCACCGTGGTCGGCATGATCGAGATCTTCGGCGCCTACGACCCCGCCGGCGGCGACCCGGCCCAACTGGCCCACGGCATCTCGATCGCCCTGTACAACACCGGCTTCGGCATCCTGATCGCCATCCCCGCGCTGGCCTTCCACCGCTACTTCCGCTCCCGCGTCGAATACTTCCTGCACACCATGGAACGCGAGGCCGAGACCCTGAACCGCCTGATCAGCCGGCGCGCCGCGACATGAACTTCCACCACCATCGCGCCCACGACGAGCCCGAGATCAACCTGATCCCGCTGATCGACGTACTGCTGGTGATCCTGATCTTCCTGGCGGCCTCGACCTCCTTCACCCGCCACCGCCAGCTGCAGGTCGCCCTGCCCCAGGCCCAGGCCGCGGCGCCGGACGCCTCGCCCTTCCTGGAACTGGCGATCAGCCGCGACGGCCTGTACGCGCTGGACGGGCACTATATCGACGCGACGGACGATTCCGCCCTGGCCGACGGCCTGCGCCAGGCGGCCGCGGGCAAGCCGGACATCGCCCTGCGCATCGACGCCGACGGCCAGGCCACGCACGCCGCCGTGGTCCGCGCCCTGGAAGCCGCCCGCCTGGCGCACATCGGCAAAGTCCATTTCCTGACCCAGGCGCGGCCGTGAGGCGGATCACGCGCGGCATCCCGGGGGCGGCATGAGCCGCGGACTCGAAGACTTCCTGCTGACGATCTGGAGCCGGCGCGGGGGCCTCAGCGCCTTGCTGCTGCCCCTGTCCTGGCTCTACGGCCTGCTGTCGGCGCGACGCCTGCGCGCCCGGGCCAGAACCGCCTGGAAGGCACCGGTGCCCGTCGTGGTCGTCGGCAACATCCTGGTCGGCGGCACCGGCAAGACGCCCGTCACGATCGCCGTCTGCCAGGCCCTGAGGGCCCGGGGCTGGCACCCCGGCGTCGTCAGCCGGGGCTATGGCGCCGCCGTGGGGCCGGCGCCGCGCCTGAGCGATGGCGGCGGCGGCGCGGACCGCCTGGGCGACGAACCGGCGCTGATCCACGCCGCGACCGGCGCGCCGGTCGCGGTCCATCCCCGCCGGACCCTGGCCGCCGCCGCCCTGCTGGCGGCCCATCCGGACGTGGATGTGCTGATCGCCGACGACGGGCTGCAGCACACCGCGCTGGCCCGGGACCTGGAAATCATCGTCCAGGACGGGCGCGGCGTCGGCAACGGCCGCCTGCTCCCGGCCGGCCCCCTGCGCGAGCCCCCCGCCCGCCTGGCGCGGGCCGACTGGCTCGTCACGCACCTGGCGGCCGACGAGCCCATGCCTCCCGTCCCGGCCGCCCCGCGCGCCGTCGTCATGCGCCTGCGGCCGGAAGGCGCCACGCACCTGGCCAGCGGCCGCGACCTGCCCTGGGACGCCTGGCAGGCGGAGCAGGGCGCGGCGCCCTGCTCCGCCGCGGCGGGCATCGGCCGGCCCGAACGCTTCTTCGCCATGCTGCGCGCCGCCGGCGTCACGCTTTCCCGCACCCTGCGCGTTCCCGACCACCGGACGATCCCGGCGGACGCGCTGCGCGGCCTGCCGCCCGGCCCGGTCCTGATCACGCCCAAGGACGCCGTGAAATGCGCCGCCCCGCACGACCCCCGCCTGTGGGCCGTGCGGGCGGCCCCGGCCTTTTCCGACCCGGGCTGGCCGGATGCGCTCGACCAGGCGCTGCGGACCGCCGCGCGCGGCCGGACCGGCGGCGCATGAGGCGCCGCGGCCGGGCCGGCGCGAACGCCCCCCGTACGGGATGCGGAAACCGGCCGCACAAGCGCGGCGGCAGGCATTACACTCTATGCTTCGCCTCTCTTCCGGATATCCACGCCCCCCATGGAAACCCGCCTGTTGCAGATCCTCGTCTGTCCCGTATGCAAGAGCGCGCTGCGCCACGACCGGGAACGCCAGGAACTGGTCTGCGCCGCCGACCGCCTGGCCTACCCCATCCGCGACGGCGTGCCCATCATGCTGCCCTCGGAAGCCCGTCCGCTGGACGAGGCGCCGGCGCCCGCGGCATGACGCGCGCATGAGCTTCATCGTCGTCATCCCGGCGCGCGCCGCGTCCACCCGCCTGCCCGGCAAGCCGCTGCTCGACCTGGGCGGCCTGCCGATGGTGGTGCGCACCGCGCGGCAGGCCGCCCGCTCGGCCGCCGCCCGCGTCCTGGTCGCCACCGACCACGCCGATGTCGCCCGGGCCGCCGCCGAGCACGGCGTCGAGGTCCTGATGACGCGCCCCGACCATCCCACCGGCACCGACCGCCTGGCCGAGGTCGCGACGACGCTGGGACTGGACGACGACGCCGTCGTGGTCAACGTCCAGGGCGATGAACCGCTGATCGAGCCCGCCCTGATCGACGCCGTGGCGGCCCTGCTGGCGCGGCACCCCGACGCCGCCATCGCCACCTGCGCGGCGCCGATCCTGGACGCCGACACGCTGTTCGACCCGAACGCGGTGAAGGTCGTGCGCGGCGCCAACGACCGTGCCCTGTATTTTTCCCGCGCCCCCATCCCCTGGGCCCGAGACGCGCTGGCCGACGGCCGGCGGCGCCTGGCCCCCGGGCTGCCGGCCTGGCTGCACATCGGGCTGTATGCCTACCGGGCCGGCTTCCTGCGGCAGTTCCCGGAACTCCCCCCGGGCAGGCTCGAGCGCGTCGAATCCCTGGAACAGCTGCGCGCCCTGGAACAGGGTTTCCCCATCCTGGTCCACGCCGTCGACGCCGTCCCGGCGCGCGGGGTGGACACGCCCGAGGACCTGGCCCGGGTGCGCGCCCTGTTCGACGACGGAGAAACCCCGCCCGCCCAGGCCTGAATCCCTGCAGGACTTGCTGCATTGCGGCATAATCGGAAAAATTTCAAAAATAGTGATTGATCGGAGGAAATCATGCGTTTGATTCTGCTCGGCCCCCCCGGGGCGGGAAAAGGCACCCAGGCGGCCTACATCACCGAAGCATTCGGCATCCCGCAGATTTCGACCGGCGACATGCTGCGCGCCGCGGTCAAGGCGCAGACTCCGCTCGGCCTGGAAGCCAAGAAGATCATGGACAGCGGCGGCCTGGTCTCCGACGACATCATCATCGGCCTGGTGCGCGACCGCCTGCAGCAGCCCGACTGCAAGGCGGGCTACCTGTTCGACGGCTTTCCGCGCACCATTCCCCAGGCCGATGCGCTGAAGAACGCCCACGTGCCGCTGGACTACGTGATCGAGATCTCCGTCCCGGAAGAAAACATCATCGAACGCATGAGCGGCCGGCGCGTGCACGTGGCCAGCGGCCGCACCTACCATCTCAAGTTCAACCCGCCCAAGCGCGAAGGCCTGGACGACGAGACCGGCGAACCCCTGATCCAGCGCGACGACGACCGCGAGGAAACCGTGCGCCACCGCCTGTCGGTCTACCGCGACCAGACCCGCCCGCTGGTGGACTACTACTCCGGCTGGGCCGCCACCGGCGCGGCCGAGGCGCCCCGCTACGCCCAGATCTCGGGCGTAGGCTCGGTCGACGAGATCCGCGACCGCATCTTCGGCATCCTGCGCGCGCACCACGCCGCCTGACCGTCACCGGACACCGCCATGGACATCCGCAACCAAGTCATCCTCATCACCGGCGGGGCCTCGGGCCTGGGGGCGGGCACTGCCCGCGCCCTGGCCGCCCAGGGCGCCCGCGTGGTCCTAGCCGACGTCCAGGACGAAGCCGGCCAGGCCCTGGCCGCCGAACTCGGCCAGACCTACGTCCATTGCGACGTCACCGCCGAGGCCGACGCCCAGGCGGCCGTGGACGCCGCCACGGCGCAGGGCACGCTGCGCGGCCTGGTCAACTGCGCCGGCATCGCGCCCGCCTCGCGCATCGTCGGCAAGAACGGCCCCCACGAACTGTCCCTGTTCCGCCGCGTGATCGACATCAACCTGATCGGCTCCTTCAACATGGCCCGGCTGGCCGCCCAGGCCATGTCGGCCAACGAACCCCAGGCCACCGGCGAGCGCGGCGTGCTCGTCAACACGGCCTCGGTGGCCGCCTACGACGGGCAGATCGGCCAGTCCGCCTACGCCGCCTCCAAGGCCGGCATCGTCGGCATGACCCTGGCCATCGCGCGCGACCTGTCGCGCCTGGGCATCCGCTGCATGACCATCGCCCCGGGCATCTTCGGCACGCCCATGATGTTCGGCATGCCCCAGGAAGTCCAGGACTCCCTGGCGGCCAGCGTGCCCTTCCCGCCGCGCCTGGGCCGTCCCGAGGACTACGCCAAGCTGGTGCTCTCGATCTTCGAGAACGACATGCTCAACGGCGAAACGATCCGCCTGGACGGCGCCATCCGCATGGCGCCTAAGTAATGCCCCCACGCGGCTTGCGCCCACGCCGCGGCTTGCATGCCGCTCCGATTCGTCAGGCACAGGACAGTCCGCAGGGACTGTCCTGTGTCCCGCCTCATCCCCCCGAGGGGGCGCTTTTTGCCTTGGGGCGGCCCGGCGGCAAAAAGGCCTACACGACGCGCAGCCTGCCTGTGACATGAGCCTTCTCCGTTCGGCCGCGACGATCAGCGGCCTGACCCTGTTTTCCCGCGTCACCGGCATGCTGCGCGACGTGCTCATCGCGTCGGTGTACGGCGCGGGGCCGCTCACGGACGCGTTCTGGGTCGCCTTCCGCATCCCCAACCTGCTGCGCCGCCTGTTCGCCGAAGGCGCCTTTTCCCAGGCCTTCGTCCCTATCCTGGGCGAAGCCCGCCAGCGCGGCGACCATGAATCGCTGCGGCGCCTGCTGGACCGGGTGGCCCTGCTGCTGTTCATCGCCCTGTGCGGCGTGACGCTCGCCGGCATGTTCGGGGCCGCCTGGGTCGTCACCGCCATGGCCAGCGGCATGCGCAACACCGCCCGCGCCCACGAATTCGGCGAAGCCGTGTGGATGACCCGGATGATGTTTCCCTACATCGTCTGCATGTCGCTGGTGGCCTTCGCCTCCGGCGTGCTCAACACCTTCGGCCGCTTCGCCGTCCCGGCCTTCACTCCGGTCCTGCTGAACCTGTCGATGATCGGCGCCAGCCTGCTGCTGTCCGACCGCATGGCCGAACCCATCCACGCCCCGGCGGCGGGCGTCATGATCGGCGGCGTGCTGCAGCTGGCCGTGCAGTGGGCCGCCCTGGGGCGCCTGGGCCTGCTGCCGCGCTGGGGCCAGGGCCTGCGGGCGGCATGGCGCGATCCGACGGTGCGCCGCATCCTGCGGCAGATGCTGCCGGCCACCCTGGGCGTATCGGTCGCCCAGCTGTCCCTGCTGATCAACACCAACATCGCCACCTGGCTCGCGCCGGGCAGCGTCACCTGGCTGTCCTTCGCCGACCGGCTGATGGAATTTCCCACCGCCCTGCTGGGCGTGGCCCTGGGCACGGTGCTGCTGCCCAGCCTGTCGGTCGCCCACGCCCGCCAGGACCACGCCGCCTACAACGCCCTGCTGGACTGGGGGCTGCGCCTGGTGCTGCTGCTGGGCCTGCCGGCCGCGCTGGGCATGGCCCTGCTGTCCGACGGGCTGGTCGCCGTCCTGTTCAACTACGGCGCCTTCTCCCCCGCCGACGTGGCCCAGACCCGGCTGGCCGTGATGGCCTACGCCGTCGGCCTGCTCGGCCTGCTGGCGATCAAGATCCTGGCGCCCGGCTTCTACGCCAAGCAGGACATCCGCACCCCGGTGCGCATCGCCGTCGCCGTGCTGGTGTTCACCCAGTTGATGAACCTGGTCCTGGTGCCCTGGCTGGCCCATGCGGGGCTGGCCCTGTCCATCGGCCTGGGAGCCAGCGCCAACGCCCTGACCCTGGTGGTCCTGCTGCGCCGGCGGGGACTGTACACGCCCCTGTCCGGCTGGGCCCGGTTCTGCCTGCGCCTGCTGCCGGCCCTGGCCGCCCTGGCTGCCGTGCTGCTGGCGGCCGACCGCCACCTGGACTGGATCGCCCTGGGCGCCCATCCGGGCGCCCGCGCCGCCTGGCTGGCGGCGGTCCTGGCCCTGGCCGTTCTGGCCTATTTCAGCGCCTTGTTTTTATTCGGTTTTCGCCCCAAAGACTTTACACGCCGACGCGCATAGGCTAGAATCGCTGTCTTTGACGCAACCCCGAATAACAGATACCTTTATGGCCAATTCCGCTCAAGCCCGCAAGCGCGCCCGCCAGGCTGTCGCCCACAACAAACACAATGCCAGCATGCGCTCGATGCTGCGCACCGCCATCAAGCGCGTGCGCCAGGCCATCGAAGCGGGCGACCAGACCGCCGCCAACGAAGTCTTCCGCAAGGCCAGCGCCGTCATCGACCGCGTCGCCGACAAGCAGATCATCCACAAGAACAAGGCCGCCCGCCACAAGAGCCGCCTGTCGGCCGCGATCAAGGCCCTGGCCTGATCCGAGCCCCGGGGGCTTGCGCCAAAAAAAGGACGCCTCGGCGTCCTTTTTGTTTTGAATGATGCGAGCTCAGGCGCCCAATCTCTCGATTAGGATGCATGAGCTTGTCAGACAAGGCGCAAACCACAGCGATAGCATAGCTATCGCGAGGATTTGCAACGCGGTATGACGAGCTCAGGCGCCCAATCTACCCAGCAGCAGGAACTCCATCAGCGCCTTCTGTACATGCAGGCGGTTTTCCGCCTCGTCCCAGACCACGCTCTGCGGGCCGTCGATGACCTCGCCGGTGACTTCCTCGCCCCGGTGCGCCGGCAGGCAATGCATGAACACGGCATCGGGATTGGCGGCCGCCATCATGCGGGCGTCCACGCACCAGTCGGCGAAGGCCAGGCGCCGGGCCTCGTTCTCGGATTCGTAGCCCATGCTGGTCCAGACATCCGTCGTGACCAGGTCGGCGCCCTTGCACGCTTCCAGGGGATCGTCGAATTCGCGCAGGATGGACGCCGGCTGGCTGCCCACGCGCAGCGGGTCCAGGCGGTAGCCGGCCGGCGCCGATACGTGCAGCGTGAAGCCCAGCAATTCGGCCGCCTGCAGCCAGGTGTAGGACATGTTGTTGGCGTCGCCGATCCAGGCGACCGTCCTGCCCCGGATCGGACCGCGGTGCTCGATGAAGGTCAGGATGTCGGCCAGGATCTGGCAGGGATGGTATTCGTTGGTCAGGCCGTTGATGACCGGCACCCGCGAATGGGCGGCGAAGCGTTCGATGCGGGTCTGCTCGAAGGTGCGGATCATCACCAGGTCGACCATGCGCGACACCACGCGGGCGGTGTCCTCGATGGGTTCGGCGCGGCCGAGCTGGGAGCCTTCGGTGGTCAGGTAGATCACCGAGCCGCCCAGCTGGTACATGCCGGCCTCGAACGACACCCGGGTGCGGGTGCTGGCCTTCTCGAACACCATGGCCAGGTTGCGGTCATGCAGGGTGTGGTGCGGCAGGTAGCGTTTGAACTTGTCCTTGATGAGGCGCGCCCGGTCGATGACGTAGAGGATCTCGTCCTCGGAAAAATCACGCAGCTGCAGAAAATGACGCAAAGGCCCGGTCGGATTGGCGGCAGACATGTCAAACCCTGAGTAAAACGATCATATTACCGTGCGGCCGGAGCGCGCGCAAAACGCCGGCCCCATGATCGGATACAATGCGCGGCGAAGGGGATGCCGCGCGGCCTTCATCCAGGGCCGTGTCCCCTCTTTGGAACCACCACATGAGCCACCCTGTCCAGTATTTGATCATCCATGGCAAGACCCTGGAGGGCCAGCGGTTTCGGCCCAGCGACTGGGCCGAGCGCCTGGCGGGGGTCCTGTCCCAGTTCCGGCCGGCCGGTTCCATCGCCAACCCCCTGTCCTACTCCCCCTACGCCATGCCGCGCACCCTCGACGGCCTGCCTTGCGTGATGATCGACCTCCGCCTGCGCCAGCTCGAGCCGCTGGCTTGGAAGTTCGCCTGCGATTTCGCCGACAGCAACCGCCTCCAGACCACGGACACGGCCAAGCGCGACGAGGATGCCGCGCCCTCGTCGGCGGCCTGAACCTCCCGCCGCGAAACGCGCGGCACAGGAACGGACGCGCTAAGATCGTTCCATGACCACCCCCGACCTGTTCGGCGACCTCGACCCCGGCCGGCGCACGCGCCTGGGACCGGAGGCCTGGGTGCTGCGCGGCTTCGCCCTGCCCCACGTCGACGCGCTGCTGGCGGCCCTGGCCGCCGTCGAGGCCGCTTCTCCCTTTCGCCACATGCGCACGCCGGGCGGCTTCACGATGTCGGCCGCCCTGAGCGGCTGCGGCGCGCTCGGCTGGACGAGCGACCGGGGCGGCTATCGCTACAGCCCCATCGATCCCGAAAGCGGCCGGGCCTGGCCGCCGATGCCGGAAGCGTTCGCCCGCCTGGCGCGCGAGGCCGCGGCGGCGGCCGGGTTCGAGGACTTCGCGCCGGACGCCTGCCTGATCAACCGCTATCTGCCCGGCGCCCGGATGTCTCCGCACCAGGACAAGAACGAGCGCGACTTCGGCGCGCCCATCGTCTCGGTCTCGCTGGGCATGAGCGCCGTCTTCCTGTTCGGCGGCCACGCGCGATCCGACCGGGCGGCCCGGGTGCCGCTCCATCATGGCGACGTCGCCGTCTGGGGCGGCGCGGACCGGCTGCGCTACCATGGGATCCTGCCGCTCGGCGGACCGCCCCACCCGCTGCTGGGCGGCCGGCGCATCAACCTCACCTTCCGCAAGGCGGGCTGAGGGCGCATCATGCGGCCCGGTCCCTGGCACCCGCGCCGCGGAGCGCCCCGATCCTTTCACCGCAAGAAACGGAGTGTCCCAGGCATGCATCCCGTCTAAGCTGACAGGCATCGCGACACACCAGGACGACGCCATGAACGCCCTTTTCCCCGCCCCGGACGCGGCCGACACCACGACCGACATCGACGACACGCCCCGGACCGCGCGGGGTCGGCCGGCCCGCACCGACGCGCAGGCTCGACACGCCGACCTCGTGGCGCGAGCCTGCCGCGCCATCGAATCGTCCGCGACACCGCCATCGCTGGACGATCTGGCCACGCTGGCGGGCCTGAGCCCCTGGCACTTCCACCGCGTCTTCAAGGCCGCGACGGGCCTGACCCCGAAAGCCTACGCCGACGCGTTTCGCGCGCGCCGCCTGCGCGAGGCGCTGGACACCGCAGGCAACTCGGTCACGGACGCGATCTACGACGCCGGCTTCAACGCCAGCAGCCGCTACTACGAGACCGCCGGACAGGTGCTGGGCATGCGCGCCCGGGACTACCGCGCCGGCGGCGCCGGCGCCGTGATCCGCTTCGCGGTCGGCCAATGCGCGCTGGGGGCCATCCTGGTCGCTCAGAGCCGGCTCGGCTTGTGCGCCATCCTGCTGGGCGACGATCCCGACCAGCTGGTGCGGGATCTGCAGGACCAGTTCCCCAAGGCCGAGCTGATCGGCGGCGACGCCGGCTTCGAGCGGCTGGTCGCCCAGGTGGTGGGGTTCGTCGAAGCGCCCGCCATCGGCCTGGACCTGCCCCTGGACGTGCGCGGCACCGCGTTCCAGCAACGGGTCTGGCAGGCGCTGCGCGACATCCCGCCGGGCACCACCGCCAGCTACGCCGAGATCGCCGCGCGCATCGGCGCGCCCAAGGCCGCGCGGGCCGTGGCGCGGGCCTGCGGCGCGAACCCGCTGGCCGTCGCCATCCCCTGCCACCGCGTCGTGCGGCGCGACGGCGACGTGTCGGGCTACCGCTGGGGCGTGGCGCGCAAGCGCGAACTGCTGCGGCGCGAAGCAACCTCGAAATAACCCCTGAATGCGAACGGGGCTCCCCGCAGGGAGCCCCGTATCGCGCGGCAGGCGGGGGGCGGACGCCCCCCGCCCCGATCACTTCGCCGGCGTATCCTGCTTCAGCTGGGGAATGTCCGACTGGCCGGTCTTGGTCAGCAGGCCCGTCTGGGTGTAGGTGAACAGCTTGGCGCGCGTGTCCACGATGTCCAGGTTGCGCATCGTCAGCTGGCCGATGCGGTCCAGCGGCGAGAACATGGACTCGCCCTTTTCCATCGTCAGGCGGTCCGGATGATAGGTCAGGTTGGGCGAGCGCGTGTCCAGGATGGAATAGTCGTTGCCCCGGCGCAGTTCCAGGGCGACCTCGCCGGTGATGGCGCGCGCCACCCAGCGCTGCGCGGTCTCGCGCAGCATGATGGCCTGGGGATCGAACCAGCGGCCCTGGTACAGCAGGCGGCCCAGGCGCAGGCCGTTGATGCGGTACTGCTCGATCGTGTCCTCGTTGTGGATGCCGGTGACCAGGCGTTCGTAGGCGGCGTGCAGCAGCGCCATGCCCGGGGCCTCGTAGATGCCGCGGCTCTTGGCTTCGATGATGCGGTTCTCGATCTGGTCGCTCATGCCCAGGCCGTGGCGCCCGCCGATGCGGTTGGCCTCCAGCATCAGTTCGACCGGGTCGGCGTATTCCACGCCGTTCAGCGCCACCGGCTGGCCCTGTTCGAAGCGCACGGTGACTTCCTCGGCCTTGACCTCGACATCCTGCTTCCAGAACGCCACGCCCATGATGGGCTGGACGATGCGGATGCCGGAATCCAGGTGTTCCAGGTCCTTGGCCTCGTGGGTGGCGCCCAGCATGTTGGAATCCGTGGAATAGGCCTTTTCCGCCGACATCTTGTAGTCGAAGCCGTTTTCCTGCATGTACTGGGACATCTCGGCGCGGCCGCCCAGCTCGTCGATGAACTGCTGGTCCAGCCAGGGCTTGTAGATCTTCAGGTCCGGATTGGTCAGCAGGCCGTAGCGGTAGAAGCGCTCGATGTCGTTGCCCTTGAACGTGCTGCCGTCGCCCCAGATGTGGACGTCGTCCTCGCGCATGGCCGAGACCAGCATCGTGCCGGTCACCGCGCGGCCGATGGGCGTGGTGTTGAAGTACGTCACCCCGCCGGTGGAAATGTGAAAAGCGTTGCACTGCAGGGCGGCGATGCCCTCTGCCACCAGCTGCGCGCGGCAGTCGACCAGGCGCGCGCCCTGGGCGCCGTAGCGCAGGGCCTTGCGGGGGATCTCGTCGTAGTCCGGTTCGTCGGGCTGCCCCAGGTTCGCCGTGTAGGCGAAGGGCAGCGCGCCCTTGTTCTTCATCCACAGCAGCGCGGCGCTGGTGTCCAGCCCGCCCGAAAAGGCGATGCCGACCTTCTGCCCGATCGGCAGGTTCTCAAGAATGGTAGTGCTCATGGGGATCCGGATAAGCCAGAGATTGAAGTCGATCCGGCATTATATCGTCGCCGCATGGCGCGGCGCCCCGTCCGGCCGGGCCGTCGCGGCGTCGGCGCGCCTGTGCTACGGTGGACGGACCGGGATTCCCTTCTCCCCCCCCCCCGATCCCCGCCGACAGGACCGCCATGACGAAACATCCCATCAGCCGCTACCCCGTCCCCGACCTGGACGATCTGCCCGACGACATCCGCGACCGCATCCTCGCCGTCCAGGAAAAGGCCGGTTTCATTCCCAACGTATTCCTGGCCCTGGCCCACCGCCCCGCCGAATTCCGCGCCTTCTTCGCCTACCACGATGCCTTGATGGACAAGGACGGCGGACTGAGCCCGGCCGAACGCGAAATGATCGTGGTGGCGACCTCCGGCGCCAACAACTGCCAGTACTGCGTGGTCGCCCACGGCGCCATCCTGCGCATCCGCGCCCGCAACCCCCTGATCGCCGACCAGGTCGCCATCAACCACCGCAAGGCCGACCTGAGCCCCCGCGAAATGGCGATGCTGGACTTCGCCCTGAAGGTCTCGCTGGACGCGCGGGACATCGACGAATCCGACTACCAGGCCCTGCATCCCCACGGCTTCGATGACGAGGACATCTGGGATATCGCGGCCATCGCCGCCTTCTTCGGCCTGAGCAACCGGATGGTGAACTTCATGTCCATGCGCCCCAACGACGAGTTCTATCTGATGGGGCGGCTGCCCAAAGGAGTCTTTTCCAAACCGTAGATGAGTCTGAGCTTGCAGGGCACAGGCGGTTCAGGCGGCCTTGTCGGCGGATCGTCGATGGATGGTTGCAAATAGAGCCGAGCGTGCCTTTTGCAGCTGCTCGGCGGCTTCATTATCACT
>JACDJA010000168.1_pt1 | contig 87645 bp, 85 predicted proteins | sample 7449241 | NCBI WGS metagenome assembly JACDJA01 (sample SAMN14253289, study PRJNA609438) | sludge metagenome | isolation source: initial anaerobic sludge | collected 2018-12-20 | reverse complement strand
TGCGGAGGGGGGTGCAGGGAAGCGTGCTGAGGGGCGTGCAGGGGAGCGCGCAGAGGTGCCCGACGAGGAGCGCGCAGGCGAGCGTGGCGAGGAGAGCGCAGCGAAGCGCGTGGAGGAGCGTGTGGAGGAGCGCGTGGAGGAAGGGCGCGTAGAGAAGAGCGCAGAGGAGAGTTGCGCGGAGAGTCGTGCGGAGAGCGGCGAGGAGAGCGGCGAGGAGAGCGGCGAGGAGAGCGGCGAGGAGAGCGGCGAGGCGTCGCCGGCGGCGATCGCGCCCGGCCGCACCGCACCGGTTCGGGCCTCTGCGGACCCGACCTTGCCGCAGCGGATCGCCGCCCTCGAACGCTCCGCGATCGGCGAGGCGCTCCGAGCGACCGGCGGCAACCGGCTGCGCGCCGCGAAGCGACTCGGCATTGCGCGCGCCACGCTGTACCAGAAGCTGGCGGAGTTCCCGGAGCTCGCCGGCACGCGCCCCACGCGCCCCGACTGAACGCAGATCGCGCCAGCGCAGCCCTCATCTGCCCCGTCGCGCTTCGTTTGCGGACCAAGGCTCGTATTGGAAGCCTTTGCAGCCCTGGAATGCATTCCACAGCGGAAAGCGCTCGCTTTTGCAGCCTGAGCCTCGGCGTCGGGTGCTGCGCCTCGGCGTGGGGGGTACTGAGCCTCGGCGTCGGGGTGCTGCGCCTCGGCGTGGGGGGTGCTGCGCCTCGGCGTCGGGTGCTGCGCCTCGGCGTGGGGGTGCCGAGCGTCGGCCTGGCGGTGCTGCGCGTCCGTTGAGGTACTGAGCGTTCCTTGGGGCGCGGCGCGTCCGTTGCTTACCGGCCCTCGACCGCGCCCGATCCGGTCGGGGCGACCTGCTGCACTTCGTCGAGGCCTGCGGCGAGCCGCATTGCCGCCACGCACATCAGCGCGAGCAGCACGAGCACGGCGCTCGCACCGAAGCGCTGGTCGACGAAGCCGAAGACGCCGGCGCCGAGCATCGCGATGCCGCCGATCGTGTTCGTCAGCGCCGTGTACGCGCCGCGCTTCGTCGTTCCCGACATGTCGACGATGTGCGTCGTGCGGCCGAGCTTCACGCCCTGGTCGGCGATCGTCGCGACGAAGACGAGCGCCGGAAGCGCGATCGCCGAATCGACGTCGATGCCGATGGGCTCGGCGAAGCCCGCACCGATCGCCGCGGCCAGCGCCAGGCAGCCGGCGCCCATCGCGGCTGCGACGACGAGCACGCGCCGGCTCGACACGTCGGACAGCCGCCCCCAGACGTAGCTGCTCGAGATCGTCGCGAGCGCAACGGCGATCACGAAGGGGCCCAGCGCGCCCGCGCCGGCCGATTCGCGCTCGCCCAGCGCGACGACGAAGGGCGGCGCCAGCGCGGTGGCGATCAGCAGGCATCGCACGGCGACGAAGCGGACGAGCTGCGGGTCGTCGCGCAGCAAGCGGAACTGGCGGATCGCCACGCCGAGCGCATTGCCGCCGCCTTCGGTGGCGCCGGGCGACTCGGCGAGCGACGCGAACAGCAGCGCCGCGACGATCCACAACAGGCCGCCGACGACGAGCGCCACCGCAACCGTGGCGATCGAGCGTTCGACGACGCCGGTGCCGAGCAGTACGCCGTAGACGAGCACCAGCACCGCCGACACCGTTCCGGCGGTGCCGGCGACGGTGCCGCGCGTCGCCTTGCGAACCGTCTTGCCGAGCACGTCCTTGTGTGCGATCGATCCTGCGCTGCGCGCGATCGACAATGCGGTGAGCAGCGCGAGGATCGTCCAGCCGGCCGCAGCGCCGCCGAGCAGCAGCGCGGCCAGCGCGATCCCGATCATGCAGGCCCCCTGCACGACGGCCGCGATCGCCCAGACCCACTTGCGGATCGGCATCGCGCGGATCGCCGCCGCGATCACGAGTTGCGGCAGCAGCGCTCCCGCTTCGCGGATCGGCACGAGCAGCCCGAGCATGAAGGTCGGGGCGCCGATCGCACCGAGCAGCCAGGCCAGCACGACCTTGGGGTCGAGCAGGCCGTCGGCGACCTTCGACGACGACAACGCCGAGACGTGCAACAGGAAGTTGCGCGGCTGCTCGCGGCAGCTCTCTTCCGGGATGTCGAGGCAGACGCGATCGACGTCGTCGCCGGTGAGGATTTCGTAGACGCGGTTGCGCAGCGGAGCAGCGGGTGCGATGGGCATGGGGGTCTGCGGACGTCGGGTGACGCGATTATCGGTCGCGCGCGCCCGATGCGACGAGGGATCGAGAGCCGTGTTCCCGGCGCCGATCCCGTGGCCTGGGCGCGTCACGCGTTCCGGGTCGATTCCGGGCCCGCGCGCGCTCAGGGCGATGGTTGTCGATCGAGATGCGTCGAGCGTTCTCTGTCGCCGAAGCGCGCTCACGTGCGCGCGCGGGCCGACGCCAGGCCGTCCTGCCGACCCGCGCCCCGATGCTGCTTCTCGGTGCCCTGCTCGCTTCGATTGCAACGGCCGGGCCGGCGAATGCCGCCGCGGCCTCCAGCGACCGCGGCTCGCAACCCCGCTGCGCGACCGATGCCACGGCGCAGCGGCCTGCGGCGGGATCCGCGCGCGCTGCGCACGATCGACGGGATCGGCGTGCGGGCATCGGCCTTGCCGTTGCTCGCTCATGCTCTTTCGTCGCTTGAAGACCCCCGGGCTGGCGCAGCACTCGTACGTGCTGGAATGCGGCAACGGCCAGGCGCTCGTCGTCGACCCGCGTCGCGACGTCGACGAGTACCTGCGGCTCGCGCGTGAAAACGACCTCACGATCACGCACGTGCTCGAGACGCACCGCCAGGAGGACTTCGTCTACGGCTCGGCTGCGCTCGCGGCGGCGACCGGCGCGGCGATCGTCGCCGGGACGCACGAGCTCTTCGGGCGCGCCGACCTGCGGCTGGGCGATGGCGAGGCGCTCGAGATCGGCAGCACGCGCGTGATCGCCTTCGAGACGCCCGGGCACACGCCGGAGAGCGTCTCGTACGCGGTGTATCCGCGCAACGCCGGCCCGCGCTGCTGGGGCGTTTTCACCGGCGACGCGCTGTTCGTCGGCGAGACCGGACGCACCGACCTGACCGATCCGGCGCGCACCGCCGAGAACGCCGGCGTGCTGTTCGAGGCGATCCACCGGAAGCTCGCGCCGCTGGGCGACCAGGCGCTGCTCTTTCCGGCGCACGGCTCGGGCTCGGCGTGCGGCGGCGCGATCGCCGACCGCGACGATTCGACGCTCGGCATCGAGCGGCAGACGAATCCGGTGTTCACGCGCGGTCGAGACGGTTTCGTCGAGCACAAGCTCGCCGAGAAGCTGCCGCGTCCGCCGTATTTCCGGAACATGGAGGTGGTGAACCTCGACGCGGGCAGGCCGCTGCCTTCGCTGTCGAGCGTGGCGATCCTGCAGCCCGGTGCTTTCTGCAAGCGCCTTGCCGACGCGTGCGTGATCGACACGCGCGCGCCGGACGCCTTCGCCGGTTCGCACGTGCCGGGCGCGTACAACATCTGGCTCGACGGCCTGGTGTCGTTCGGCGGCTGGTTCGCGCACCGCGGCGAACCGGTCCTGCTCGTCACCGAGTCGCCGGGCGACATCGTCACGGCAACGCTGGCGCTTGCGCGCGTCGGCATCGACGGCGTCTGCGGCGCGCTCGCCGGCGGCATCGAGGCGTGGCGCGAGGATGGGCAGGCAATCGATTTCGTCGCGACGACGAGTGCCGCCCGAGCCGCCCGCTGGCGCGACGAAGGCAGCGCCGTCATCCTCGACGTGCGCGAGGAGCGCGAGCGCGCGCAGGCCCGCATTCCCGGTTCGCTGCACGTCTACGTCGGGGACCTCGAGCGCAACCTTCCGGCGGTCGGCAAGGACGAGCGCATCGTCGTCCACTGCAGCGTCGGCCATCGATCCGGCATCGCGGCGAGCGTCCTGGCGCGCAACGGCTACACCGACGTGCACAACCTGCTCGGGGGCATGAAGGCGTGGCAGGCGCTCGGCCTTGCGCTGGAGTGCGCCTGACTCGATCGTGCCGACCCGCCTGCAAGGCCGCCGGGGCGCGATCAGGACACCGGAATCGGGACGCGAGTCAACAGATCTGCCAGCGACAGCGCGATGAGCAGTGCCAGCCACGCGAACCCGGCCGCAGCCACCATGTGCAGCAACGGACTGTCGGTCTTCAATCGCATGTAGAAGATCATCACGAGCAGCGCCTTGGCCGCGGCGATGCCGAGGTTCGTCACCGCATTGAAGCTGCCCATCGGGACGAAGGCGCTGCCGGCAGTCAGTGCCAGCAGCACCAGCAACGCAACGAGCACCCACAGGTTCGCGGCCAGCGACGGCGGCTTCGGCCCGCTGCGATGGGAACGGGCGTTCATCCGGCGCGTCCCACGAGATACAGCAGCGGATAGACGAAAATCCAGACCAGGTCGACCAGGTGCCAGTAGAGCGCGCTGATCTCCAGCGGCGTGTGATAGTCGGCATCGAATGCGCCGTGGTGCGTGCGCCACGCCATCGTCAGCATCACCCCGACGCCGATCGTCACGTGCAGGCCGTGGAAGCCCGTGATCGCGTAGTAGAGGAAGTAGAACAGCTCGATCGCCTGCGCGTGCGGGCCGTGCTGCGTGAAGCGAAAACCGGGCACCAGCCCTTCGTGCCACTCGGATACGTACTCGAAGCCGTGCATCCCGAGAAACGCGATGCCGAGTCCGGCGGTCCCGAGCAGGAGCCAGGTGGCGACCCGTCGGCCGCCGAGCTGCACTTCGCGCACCGACAACGCTGCCAGGCAGCTGCTCGTCAGCAGCACCGCCGTCTCGATGGTCCCGAGCACGAAGTCGGTGTGGCGGCTGGCCGCCGCGAAGCCTTCCGGGAATCGCACGCGCGTGAGCGTGTAGCCGGCGAAGAGCACGCCGAAGAACAGCACTTCGGTGGCGAGGAACACCCACATGCCGAGCGTGGCCGCCTCGCGCTGCTGCACAGCGTCGTCGAACTGCTCGACCAGATGGACGGCGCCCCGGCTCACGATCGGCTCGACAGCGGATAGGCGTAGGGGCCGTCCTCGACGAGCGGCGGCTGCTCGAAGTTGTGCGTCGGCGGCGGCGAGGCGGCTTTCCATTCGAGTCCGGCGGCGTTCCACGGGTTGCGACCCGCGCGCGGCCCGTAGCGCAGCGACCACAGCAGATAGCCCAGCGGCATCAGGTACGCCACCGCCAGCACCGCAGCACCGGCCGACGACAGCACGTTCAGCGCCTGGTACTGCGACGCGTACTCGTGATAGCGGCGAGGCATGCCTTCGTAGCCGAGAAGGTATTGCGGAAAGAACGTCAGGTTGAAGCCGACGAACATCAGGATCGCGGCGAAGCGCGCCCACCCTTCGGGGTACAGGCGACCGGTGATCTTCGGCCACCAGAAGTGGATGCCGCCGATGTACGCCATCACCGATCCGCCGACCATCACGTAGTGGAAGTGCGAGACGACGAAATAGGTGTCGGTGAGATTGACGTCGAGGGCCACGGCGGCCACGAAGATGCCGGTGATGCCGCCGAGCATGAAGAGTCCGACGAAGCCGAGCGAATAGAGCATCGGCGCGCCGAACGTGATGTCGCCCTTGTACAGCGTCGCAGTCCAGTTGAAGACCTTGATCGCCGAGAACACGCCGATGACGAAGCTCAGGATCGAGAACACGATGCTGGCGTACATCGACTGCCCGGCGACGAACATGTGGTGGCCCCAGACCAGGAACCCGACGACGGAGATCCCGATCAGCGAGAACACCATGAAGCGGTAGCCGAAGATGCGGTTCTGCGCTCCGGCGGTGATCGTCTCGCTGACCAGCCCCATCGCCGGCAGGATCATGATGTACACGGCCGGGTGCGAATAGAACCAGAAGAAGTGCTGGAACAGCAGCGGATCGCCGCCCAGCGCCGGATCGAAGATCCCGACGCCGAAAACGCGTTCGAGCGCGATCAGCGACAGCGTCATCGCGAGCACGGGCGTGGCCAGCACCATCACGAGGGCCACGCCGTACAGCGACCAGACGAACAGCGGCAGCCGCAGCCACGTCATGCCTTTCGTGCGCAGCGTGTGGATCGTGACGATGAAATTCAGCCCGGTGAGGATCGTGGAAAAGCCGACGACGAAAACGCCGACGGCGGCCAGGATCACGTTGGAGTTCGAGAACATCGTCGAGAACGGCGTGTACAGCGTCCACCCCGTGTCGACGCCGCCGGCGAGCAGGCAGACGATCGTGAAGATGCCGCCGCCGATGTACAGGTACCAGCTGAGCAGGTTGAGCCGCGGGAACGCCAGGTCGCGCGCACCGATCATCAGCGGCAGCAGGAAATTGCCGAGCGTGGCCGGGATCGACGGAATCAGGAAGAACCAGACCATCACCATGCCGTGGAAGGTGAAGGCCTTGTTGTAGGTTTCGGCGTTCAGGAAGTCGCCGGCCGGAGTGAGCAGTTCCAGGCGGATCATGGCCGCCGCGACGCCGCCGAGCGCGAAAAACGCGGTGATGGCGATCGTGTACAGGATCGCGATCCGCTTGTGGTCGGTCGTGAGCAGCCACGAGCGCAGGCTGTGTCCGTCGTCCAGGTAGCTGCGCCCCGGCGCGGCGTAGTCCGGCGCGGCGAGCGGGGCGGTGTCAGCGAGTGCCATCGATCGGCTCCGGTTGCGCGCCGCGCGACTTGATGTACGCGATCAGCGCGAGCACGTCTTCCTCGCCGATGCGCCCGGCGAAACTGGGCATGATCGGCGCGTAGCCGGCGACCACCTGCTTGCGCGGCAGCAGGATCGAATCGTGCAGATAGCGCTCGTCGGCGAACACGCGCTCGCCGCCCGACAGGGCGACGGTACTGCCGTAGAGATTCTCCAGGCTCGGCGCATGCACGCTCGACTGCGTGCCGTGGCAGCCGCTGCAGCCGAACCGCCGGAACAGTTCCGCGCCTCGTGCCGCCAGGCCGACGCCGGCGTGCTCGTCGAGCCAGCGCGCGTACGCGGCGGGCCGCATGACGACGACCTTGCCGCCCATGCGCGAGTGGTCGGTGCCGCAGTACTCGGCGCAGAAGAGCTCGAAGGTGCCCGGCTGCGTCGCGGTGAACCACATCTGCGTATAGCGGCCGGGCAGCACGTCCTGCTTGATGCGGAACGCCGGCACGTAGAAGCTGTGGATGACGTCCTGCGAAGTCATGACGAGCCGGACCGGCTGGCCGAGCGGCACGTGCAGCGCGTTGATCTCGCGCTGCCCGCCGGGGTGCTGCGCTTTCCACATCCATTGCTTGGCGACGACGTAGATCGGCGCGGCGTCGTCCGGGGCGATGCGCAGATCGCGCCAGAGCCAGATGCTCCACGCGAACAGCGCCATGAACAACAGCAACGGAATCAGCGTCCAGCTGATCTCCACGCCGAGGTTCCGATGCGCATCGCCGCTGCGGTCGGCGTTGCTGCCGTGCCGGTACCGAACGCCGAACCAGACCATCGCAACGAAGACGCCGCCGATGACGATCACGCTCAGCAGCAGCATCGCGTCGAACAACGCGTCGACCCGAGGCGCGAAACTCGAGGCCTGCGGCAGCCCGATCATGGCGTCGACCTTTCCCGGAAGCGCGACCACAGCAGCCCGCCGACGAACAGCAGCGCGAAGCCGGCGCCGAGAAGCTGCATGACGCGACCGACGAGGACGCTGTAGCGGCCCGTTGCCGGGTCGTATCCGGAACAAAGGAGCACGAGATGGTCGATCACGCCGCCGAGCTTGCCGCGCGATGCGTCGACCAGCGCCAGTCGAAGCGCCTCGGGCGGGAACGCGACGCCGAAGAAATACCGGGTGACGCGCTCGCCGCCGCTGAGCACGACCGCGCCGGCTGCATGCGCGAACTGCTGGTTGCGCGCGTCGTGGTAGTAGCGGTAGCCCACCGCGTCGGCGAGCGCATCGATCGTCGCCGCGTCGGCCGTGAGGAAATGCCAGCGCTCGACGTGCGCGCGCGGGTGCATGCGCGCGAGTCGATGCGCGGAAGCCGCCGCGTCCGACGGCGTCTCGTCGGGATCGATACTGAGGAAGGCGATCTCGTAGCCGCGCCCCGGCTGCAGCGACATGTCGGCAGCGGCGTCGCCCAGGCCATGCAGCACCATGCCGCACAGGTTCGGGCAACGGTAATAGCCGAGCGACAGCACGAGCGGCTTGCCGCGGGCAATCTGCGCGGTCCCCGTCACGCGCCCGTCGGCTTCGCGGAAATGCAGCTCGCCCGGCAGTCGCGCGCCGAGTCGCTGGTCCCAACCGACGCGTGCCTCGAGATCGGGAGGCGGCAGCGGCGCCGTCGCTGCCCACGACGACGCGCACGAAGTCCACAACAGCCAGAAGGCCAGCAGGCGTTTCATCGCGGTGCTTCCTGCGACGCGGAGCTGCCCGGCGACGCCGCCGGCGAGGCGGGCGGGAAAGACGCACGTCGCGCGTCGACCGCCGACTCGGCCAGCAGCTGCATCGCGCGCTCGATCGGGATGCGCGCGACGCCCGACGAGCGGTCGATCCATTCGTAGGTCTGCAGCTTCTGCGTCTCGCGTCGGCGCAGCGCGGCGAGGTCGTCTTGCGGATGCGCCTGCAGCCGCGGCGCCGGCGGCGGCGTCGGCGCCGGCATGCCTGCGGCGCGCTGCATGAGCGGCCGGGCGAGCCAGTACATCGCGAGCACGATCACGAGCAAGGTGCCCAGCAGGCCGAGGGCGTACCAGTGCAGCCGTCGGGCCGCCGTCCGGTAGGTCTCGTGGGCATCGCGCTCTTTCATGCCGTGACCTCCGCCTCGCCCGGCGCAAGCTCGCCTTGCCCGTCGCTGCGTGCAGATTGCGCAAGGCGCAAGTCGAGCATCGCCCAGCACGCTGCACCGATTCCGAGTCCCGCCAGCGGTGCCGTCCAGAAAGCCGGCGCGCTCGGCACCCATTGCCCCGGCAACACGAGCCACAGCACGAACGCCGCCTGCGCGATCCAGAGCACGAAGGCGATGCCTTGCAACCAGCGACGGAGCTCCTTCGCTCGCCGCGAGAGCAGCGCCGCGAAGGCGATCGCGTGCAGCAGCACCAGTGCGGCCCCGAGCCAGCGCCAGCCGGTGTCGAGTCGCGGCAGGTACCAGGCGGTCTCGGAGGGCAGGTCCGCGATCCACGCCGTGAGAAAGTCCATCAGCGCGAGATAGCCCCAGGCCAGAACGAGAACCGTCAGCACGCTGCCCAGGTCGCGCAGCCGTCGCGCAGGCAACGCGACGCCGGCGCAGGCGACGAACATCACGGCGAGCGCGGTCGCCGTGAGCATCTGTCCCGTCGCGACGGTCCAGCCGAATACCGACGAGTGCCACTGCGGCACCAGCGACATGATCCAGTCGAAGGCGGCAACCGTGACGGTCAGCGCCTGCACGATGAGGCCCGCCGACGCGAAGCCGGCCCACGAGGCGCCGGGGCGCGCATCGACGATGCGCCTGCGCGTTCCGTACGCGAGCCACAGCCACGCGGCCATGCACACGATCGCGCGCAGCCAGAAGAACGGCAGGTTCAGATACCAGCGCTGCTGCCCGAGTTGCGGATCGGACGCATTCTGCGGATCGGCCCACGGATAGAGCCACGCGGCGCCGAGCAGGATCGGCAGCAGCAACGCGGCCAGCAACGGCAGTACGCGCGTCGCCGCCAGCATCACGGGGCGCAGGTCGAGCCCCCACCGGCCGCCGGTCAGCGCGTGGACCTGCAGCATCGTGATGCTGCCCAGCGCGGGCGCGAGGAAGAACGCGTAGGCGGCGAGATACGCGAGCAGCGCCTGCCGGGGCTGCGCCATGCCGAGCAGCGCGCAGCCGACGAGCGCAAGCGCCGCCACGAGGGCGGCAATCTGCCGGCGGCTGCGCGGCGCCCCGTTCATCGACGGCGCTGCCCGGTCTTGGACGCAGCGTCCAGGCGCTGCAGATCCTGCGCGTCGAGCCGATCGCGAGCGGCGTGCTGGCTCCACTGCAGGGCGCGAATGTAGGCGACGATCGCCCAGCGGTCATCCGGCGCGATGCGGTCGGCGTACGGATACATCACTCCGTAGCCTCGGCTGATCACGCGGTAGAAGTGCGCATCGGGGGCGTTGCGCAACTTCTCGGTGTGGTAGCTCGGCGGCGACGGGAATCCGCGCTGCACGATCATGCCCCGGCCGTCGCCGCTGCGGCCATGGCAAGGCGCGCAATAGATGTCGAAGCGCTGGCGCCCGCGCTCGAGCACCGCCATCGTCGTCGGCAACGGATCGACCGGCGGCACCGGCTGCCCGGCGTCGCCGAAATGCGGCAACGGATTTCCGTCGTCGTCGAGCGGCAACGGTGGCGCGGCGGCCGGCACCGGCTGCAGTCGCCCGAGCCGACCGCCCGAGGCACCGGCCGCCGCGCCTGCTGCCATCGGGACGGCTCCGGGCGGCGGCGTGCGCGCGCTGCTGCCGTCGTCGAACAGGCCGCTCGGCTGGTACGCGTCGTAGCGCGGCTGATCGTACATGTCGTGCATCGCGCGCTCGCAGCCCGCCGACGCCATCACGACGCACGACACGACGAGCGCGCGCATCGGCTTCATGCCGGGACCTCGTCGATCCGAAGCGCGCCGAGCGCACGCAGCTCGGCGGGCGTGCGCTCGTCGTCGAAGCGCGCATCTTCGGCGCGAACCAGCACGAACAGCGCATCCTGGCTGGCCCGCTCGAAGCGGGGCAGCGCGAACAACGGATGGTGCAGGCGCGGCAGCCCGTTGCCGGCGAGCATGGCGACGACCCCGAAGACCGCTGCGAACAGCAGCGTCATCTCGAGCGACGGCGGCAGGAACGCGGGCCAGCTGAAATCCGGCCGGCCGCCGACGTCGATCGGGTAATCGAAGACGGCGGCATAGGTCTGCAGCGCGAACGTGCCGATGCCGCCGAAGATCCCGCCCAGCAGAACCCAGAAGGAGACGGATCGGTAGAACGGAACGCGGGCAGCGTCGAGCGCGTCGGCCAGGCCGTCGACCGCGTACGGCGTGTAGGCCTGCAGTCGATCGTATCCGCGCCGGCGCAGTTCGCGCACTGCATCGAGCAAGGCCGCGGCGTCGGCGAACTCCGCGAGCAGGCCGTGGCAGCGATGCGCGCTCACCGCGCATTCTCCGCGGCGTCGCCGCCGGCGCGCGCGTGCCACTGCTTGCGCATCTCGAACATCGGTATCACCGGCAGCAGCCGGGCAAAGAGCAGGAAGAGCAGCGCGAACAGGCCGATCGAGCCGGCCAGCGTCGCGATGTCCCAGAACGTCGGGTAGAACATTCCCCAGCGCGAGGGCAGGAAGCCCTGGTACAGGGTGGTGACGATCAACATGAAGCGCTCGAACCACATGCCCACGACCACCAGCACTCCGACGGCGAAGAGCGCCGCGTGGTTCGCGCGCACGCGCGCGAACCACAGCACCTGGATCGACACGACGTTGCAGAGGATCGTGACCCAGAAAACCCACGCGTAGGCGCCGGTGAGGCGCCGCATCGTCACCGCGATCTCGTAGCGATCGCCGCTGTAGAACGACGTGAAGATCTCGGCGGCATAGCTGTACGCGACCAGCATGCCCACCGCGAGCGTCGCCTTCGCGAGATTGTCGAGATGGCGTTCGGTGATCACGTCGGCCAGGCCGAACAGCCGGCGCATCGGGATCCCGAGCACGAGGACCATGGCAAAGCCCGAGAACAGTGCACCGGCGACGAAGAACGGCGGGAAGATCGTCGAATGCCAGCCCGGTACCAGTCCCTCCGAGAAATCGAGCGCGACCATCGAATGCACCGAGAACACCAGCGGCACCGCGAGCCCGGCGAGCAGCAGCGACAACGACTCGAACCGGCGCCAGTGCCGCGCTTCGCCGCGCCAGCCGAGCGCGAGCAATCCGTAGAACACCTGCTTGCCGCGCGTCGTCGCGCGGTCGCGCAGCGTCGCGAGATCGGGCAGCAGCCCGATGTAGAAGTACAGGATCGAGACGATCAGGTAGGCGACGATGGCGAAGAAATCCCACAACAGGGAACTGCGCCACTGCGGCCACAGCGCCATCCGATTCGGATACGGCGCGAGCCAGTAGAAGAACCAGGGACGGCCGAGATGCAGGATCGGAAAGAGCCCCGAAACCGAGACCGCGAACACGGTCATCGCCTCGGCATAGCGGTTGAGCGCGCCGCGCCATCCCTGGCGGCTCAGATACAACGCCGCCGAGATGAAGGTGCCGGCCATGCCGATGCCGATCCACCATACGTAGTTGGCGATCGCGAAGGCCCAGACGACGGGAATGTCGATGCCCCAGATGCCGACGCCGCGATACAGCAACCAGGCGATCGACGCGACGAGCAGCATCGTGAGCGCCAGCGCCACGGCGAAGGCCGAAATCGACCGCCAGCCGAGCGGGCGCACCAGCACCAGGTCGCTCACGTGCGCGGTGAGCGCGCCGGGGTCGGGTCCGGCGCGCACCGCAGCCGATGCGCCACGTTGCGTCACGCCTCGTCCTCCAGCGCCGGATTCGGATTGCGCAGGCTGGCCAGGTACGTCGTGCGCGGACGCGTGTTCAGTTCCTCGAGCAGCGTGTAGTTGCGCGGCGAATCCTTGGCGCGACTGACCGCACTCGCCGGATCGGACGCGTCTCCGAAAGTGATCGCACGCGTCGGACACGCGCCCTGGCAGGCGGTGACGATCTCGCCGTCGGCGATGCGGCGATTCCCGCGATCGGCGGCGATGCGCGCGGTCCGTATCCGCTGGATGCAGTACGTGCACTTCTCCATCACGCCGCGGTTGCGTACGGTGACGTCCGGGTTGCGCTGCGCCTTCAGCGACTCGTCGCGCAGATCCGCGTATTGCAGGAAATTGAAGCGCCGCACCTTGTACGGACAGTTGTTCGAACAGAAGCGCGTGCCGACGCAGCGGTTGTAGACCTGCAGATTCAGGCCTTCCGAGTCGTGCACGGTGGCACCGACCGGGCACACGACCTCGCACGGCGCGTGCTCGCAGTGCATGCACGGCACCGGTTGATGCAGCGTGCGCGGCGCGTGCGCGTCGCCTTCGTAATAGCGGTCGACGCGGATCCAGTGCATTTCGCGACCGCGCCGCACTTCTTCCTCGCCGACGACCGGAATGTTGTTCTCGGCCTGGCATGCCGCCGTACACGCGCCGCAACCGATGCAGGCGTCGAGGTCGATCGTCATCGCCCATGCGTAGCCGGCGGTGCGGCTCGCGGACGCGGCGCGCGGTGGGTACAGGCTCGGCGGCGTTTCGCTGCCGGAGCGGGCAAAGCGCGGATCGGCGACGAACCGTGCGAACGTCGCCGCGCGCACGGGCGCGCGTCCTTCCATCGCATGATGCTGCTGCGTGCTGGCCAGCGCCACGCGCGCACCGGTGCGCAGCAGCGCTTCGCCGTCGGTTCGCCACGGCGTGGCGGCATCGCGCAACGCGTACGCATCGAAGCCGAGCCCCTCGGCGGTGTGACCGGCGATGCGCCGCCCGTAGCCGAGCGGCAGCGTGACGGTGCGCTCGGCCTGTCCGGGCAGCACCCACACCGGCACCTCGATTTCGGCTTCGCGCGTGCGCACGACGACCGTGTCGCCGCTGCGCAGCGAGTGCTGTGCAGCGAGCGCCGGACTGACCAGTGCGGCGTTGCTCCAGGTGAGCTTCGTGATCGGCTTGGGCAGCTCCTGCAGCCAGGCGTTGTTCGCATAGCGCCCGTCCCAGATCGTCGGATCGGCGCGAAAGACGATCTCGACGGCTCCGTTGCGGTCGGCGGGTTGCGCAGCGCTCGGCGCGGGCGGCGCCTGCGGCGTGACGGCGATGGCCGCCGGCGCGCTGCCGGCGACGATGCCCTCGCGCAGGCTTTGCTGCCAGGCTGCGTCGTCGAGCCGGTCGCGCCAGGTCTCGCGCACGATGCCGAAGCCGTCGGTCACGGTCGATCCGGTCACGCGCGCCAGGAACTCGTGCGCCGAACGACTGTCGTACAGCGGGGCGATCACCGGCTGCACGAGGCTGATGCTGCCGTCGAAGGCGCGCAGGTCCGACCAGCTCTCGAGTTCGTGCGAACACGGCAGGTGCCAGACGCAGCGCCGAGCCGTTTCGTCGTGGTACAGGCCGAGATGGATGCTGCGCGGCACGCGCTCGAGCCATTCGGCGAAACGCAAAGAGGACGGCGTCGCGTATGCCGGATTGCCGTCGAGCACGAGCAGCGTGTCGACGGCGCCCTCGCGCATGGCCGCGACCAGTGCCTGCAGCGCATCGCGCGCCGAATCGGCCGGTTCGGGCGCTTCGAAATACTCCAGCGTACGGCCGACGTTGCCCAGCACGGCGTTGAGCGTGTTCACCAGCGCGTGGACCTGCGGCGGTTGCGACGGCCCCGCGACGAGAAGCGACTTCCCGCGATGCGACTGCAGGTCGTCGGCGAGCGCGTGCACGCGGTGCGGCGCGATCGCGCTGCGCCTTGCGCCGGTCGTCGCGTCGCCCACGCCGAGCACCGCGAGCAGTTCGCGCACGAACGATTCGATCTGCACCGACGCGAGCGGCCAGCAGTGATCGGCCTTGGCTCCCGTGAGCGAGGGTGTCGCCTCGACGGCGTACAGCCGGTTCATCGAAGGCCGCGCGCCGTCGGGGTCGCGCCTTTGCGCGAAGTCGCGCGCATAGCGCAAATGACCGGGCAGGCTCGCGAGGAAATCGGCCTCGAGCGACACGACGACGTCGGCGCGATCGAAGAAATAACGCGTACGCACCGGCGCCGAGAACGACAAGCGTGCGCCGGCGATCACGTTGTCGTCGTCGAGCGGTTCGTACGAATGCCATTTCGCGCCCGGGAAGCGTCGCAGCAGCGCGTCGCGCTGCCGTGCCAGGGTGGGCGAATCGATGCGACCGCTCAACACGTGCAAGCCGCTGCCGTCGCGATCGAAGCGGCGCACGACGGCGGCGATCTCCTCCTCGACGCTGTTCCAGCTGGCGACGACACCGCGCTGCAGCGGGGTCTGCGAGCGATCGGGATCCCACAGCTCGAGCACCGCCGCCTGTGCGAGCGCATCGCTGCCTCCCAGGCTGGCCGGGTGCGCGGGGTTGCCCTCGATCTTGATCGGCCTTCCCTGGCGCGTCTGCACGAGCACGCCTGCGACGTTGCCGCCGCGTCGCAGCGTGCTCGCGTAGAACTGAGGCAGCGTTTGCGGCATGCCCTCGGGCTGGCGCACCCAGGGCACGATTTCCTCCGGCGGCGGCCCGCTGCATCCCGCGAGTCCGCCCAGCGCGAGCGAAGCGCCGAGCAGCCGCAGGAACGCGCGACGATCGAGCGCCGGATCGAGTTGCGAGAGCTGCGGGAAGATTTCGTCGACGTGCCTGCGTAACGCCGGTTGTTCGGCAATTTCTTCCAGCGCCCGCCAGAAACGCGGTCCGCGCGCCCCGTCGAGTTGCGCACGCAGCGCCTGCATCGCGCTCGCCGAAGGCGCAGTCATCGGTGGCATATCGAACAGTCGGTCAGTCGCCGCTTGTCGATGGAGTAGCGAGCGACGAGTTGCGCGCCGAGTGCGGCCTGGTCATCGGCGTGCCAGCCCATGTCGAACACCTTGTCGCGCGGACGCAAGTGCCGCTCGGGCGCGCGGTGGCATTCCAGGCACCACGCCATCGACAGCGGCTGCGTGCGAGCGACCAGCGGCATCCGGTCGACGCGGCCGTGGCAGCTCTCGCAACCGACGCCCTTGGCGATGTGGATCGAGTGGTCGAAGTAGACGAAACCCGGCAGGTCATGCACCCGTTGCCAGTGCAGCGCGACCCCGGTCTGCCAACTGCGAACGATCGGCGCAAGCGTCTTCTGGTCGGTGTAGAGCTGCGAATGGCAGGTCATGCACGTCGAAATCGGCGGAATGCCCGCCGTCGATTCGGTCTCCACCGCGCTGTGGCAATACCGGCAGTCGATGCCGTCGTCGCCGACGTGGTGCTTGTGGCTGAACGGCACCGGTTGCTCGACCGGTGCGCCTACTGCATAGGGCGCTGCGGTCAGCGCGCGCCACGAGAAGATCCCCGCGGCCAGCAAGGCGAGGACCGCCGACCAGGCGAGCTTCGAATACAGGCTCGATCGGGGCGAGAAGATCTGGGCCACGGGATCAACGGCCGCGGCGCGCAAGGGCCGGTTGCGACGCAGGCCGACTGCGCACCCCGGAGCGCCCGCAGCCCGGGCGGCAATGCGATGCAGGCGGATCGATCGAACCGGTCATCGACGGCGGTCAGTCGGGGACGGAATCGTTTTCGGCGCCGCGCGCACGCGCGCCGCGCAACGGCCGCCGCGCCGCAACCCGGATGCCTGCCCTTACGACGGCGAACGGGAATCCGCGTGCACTCGCGCGCAGCGGAGATACGATTTCGATCCACCGTCCCGAGGGATTCGACGGATGACGCCATGGCGAAAGAGCAGAACCTGTGGGAACTCGAGGAGCAGTTCTGGACCGGCGGCGCGGATTTCTACGAGCGCCACCTGGCCGGCGATGCGCTGATGGTTTTCCCGGAGCCGGCCGGGGTGGTGGATCGCAAGGCCACAGTGGAATCGATTCGGTCCGGTGCCCGCTGGCAGCGTGTTTCCTTCACCGACCAGCGACTCCTTGCCCCGGTCGACTCGACCGCGATCCTGGTCTATGCCGTCCGTGCCGATCGCGGCGCACTCGACACGTCGTACACGGCACGGTGTTCTTCGACGTACGTTTTCGCGTCAGGCCACTGGTGGCTCGCCGTGCATCAGCAAACGCCGACCGGTTGAGCCGGAGAACGGCGCGGTCCGCGTCCGCGGCCCGCGGCCTGCGCCAATGCCCGCGCGCCGGCCTGCATCACCGGTCGTGGAACTCGTCCCATTCGATCTCGGTCCACCACTCGGCCTCGAACCCGTCGCAGGTCTCCCCGTAGGCTCGGCACATCCAGCAACCGTCGCCGCGCGCGAGCGTGTCGTCCTCGAGCGGCGGGTAACGGACGAGCAACGCAGGGGCAAGGTCCCGCGCGGCCGCTTCTGCCTCGGTCATCGCCCGATCCGGTAACTCGCGGATCGCGCAGCGGCGAAGCCGCTCCGCGCCTTCCGGGTACAGCACGGAGTCCTCGGCGTCGATGTGGCGCCAGAGCGCGTGCGAATAGCGAACCGCCAGCGCCCGAAGCCGGGCTCGATCGTCTCCGGTCAGCGGCTCGCCGGTCAGCAACGGCGTCATCTCGCCGAACCAGGCTTCCATCTCCGCGTGCTCGTGTGTGAGCGCGCGCACCGGCCCGCGGTCGCCCGGCAATTGCGCGTCCTTCACGAGTGCGTCGAACAGCACCCGCTCCTCGCGATCGTGGTGGAAGCGGCCGGCGAATTCGGTGAAGAACGCGGCGAAGCGCCGGCCGTCCGCCGCGTCTGCCGTTGCGGCAACGAGTTCGTCGACGTACCTGCGAAAGGATCCGAGCACCTGATCGATGAGCACGTGTTCGGTCTGCAATGCGTCGATCAGTTTCATCGTCGAATCATCCCCGCGCCCGCCCGATCCGGGCCTGCTTCGACGATGGTACTGCCGTCCGTTGCCCGGCGATCACCGTCCTGCCCGGACGACGCTATTCTGCGGCGATGCGCCACTGCGACGTTCCCGCTGCTCACCGGGCGGCCATCCCCGCCCGCCGGTTCGACGTGCTTCGACGCGCCGGGCGAAGCGTCATTCGTGTCGTGCTGTCGACGTTCGTTGCAGCCTGCGGCCTTCCGGCCCTTGCCTGGAGCGGGCACGCGCTGGACACGTGGGCAGCGCTGAAGGACATGCCGGAATTCGCCCGGCTCGGGCCGGTGCGCGTGGAATCGCTCGACGCTTTCCTGGCCGCGCAGGCGGGCGCGCTCGAACCGGTGCTCGACGCCGCGGAGGCGTGGTCGCGCCAGCACGTGCCGACGTATCCGCCGCGACCCGACGCGCTGCGCTTCGCGGCGGCCGCAGTGCAGAGCCCGGCCGAGTTGCGTCGCCGCTTCGTCGCCGCGTTGCGCATCGCGCCCGATGCGCGGCTCGCGCTGTTCCTGAAGCGCCTCGCGCCGAGCGCCGGCGACGCACGGCCGGCGCTGGCGCGCGCTCGCGTGAGCACGCTCGCCGACGACGACGGCGAGGACTCCGACGGCGTTTCGCCCTTCGTTGCGCTGCGCGAGGGCGAGGCCGTTTCCGCGCTCGACGTCGTCGCCACGGCGTCCGACGAGCCCGACTACGGACTCGACATCGGACTCTGGGAGGACAACGGCACGGAGCAGGGCCGAATCTACGGTTTCGGCAAGCAGCCCTTCGGCAACCCGGCGTTGACCTTCGGCACGCAGGCGCCGTTCCACATGGGCTTCTGGTACGAGTCGCCGATCGTCTACGCGGCGGCCGGGTTCCTGAAGCGCACCTATCCCGAGTACCGCATACACCTGTATCGCACGCTGGCGCTGCATGCGCTGCGCACCGGGCACGACTACTGGGGATGGCGCTTCGCGGGTTGGGCGATGCACTACATCCAGGACCTCACGCAGCCGTACCACGCGCGCGTGCTGCCGGGCGTGAGCACGGCACGCATGCTGTGGATCAATGCGCTCGACGTCGCCGGTCTGGGCGATGCGAAGAAGCGCGCGATCACGCTGGTCTCGAACCGGCATCTGGCGCTGGAGAACTTCCAGCGCACCGCGCTCGTTGCCGAGCACCTGGCGGCGGACGATGCGCCGCTGCTGCGGGCGCTGGCGCCGGCGCGCGTCGACGCGGGTGCGGCCACTGGCTTTCGCGGGGCGGCCCGAAGCGCTGCCCCCGAAGCCCGACGGTCGTCGTTCGCCGAAGACGATCCTCGGCAGGTGGTCGCGAAACGCGCGTCGCACTCGGCCGATGCCGTCGACCGGGCGATCTCGAAGGCGTTGCCCTCGCGTTACGTCGACGACCCCGGCTTCGAATTCGGCGTCGACGCGAAGGGCATCGACCTGAACGCGCGGCTGGCCGAAAGCGCACCGGCGGCCCGCGACGCGATGACGCGCGTCGTCGTTGCGCTGATGCGCGAATTCGGCGTTCACACGCGCGAGTTCGTCGCGACGATGCTGGTGGAAGGTCGAGTGCAACGACCCTGAGTCCGGCTCGGCGGGCCGCGCACCGTTTCCGGGCGACTCGCGACCGGTGTCAGCGCATGTAGGCGTAGCCTTCGTTCTGCAGGCGAACGATCTCGGCGTCGGCCATCGGCACCGTGCGGGCGAAGCCGTGCAGTTCGGACGGCGCGTAGCCGCGCATCGCCGCGTCGGCGCGGCAGATGCGGAACTCCACCGGACCGCTTTGCGTGAGGCTCTGCGCGCGTTCCATCAGCGCGCGGTGACGTTCGAAGTTGCGGATGCCGAACATCGGGATCGCCTCGCCGTGCACGACGACGACGATCGACGAATCGAAGGGGTCGGCCCCGTAGACCCGGTTCAGGTAGCTGACGCGATCGAGCACGCGCGCGAGCGCGGCTGCATCGGCCGCGTCGACGTCGTAGACGGCCTTCGACGGGGCGTACTCGCGTTCGATCGCCTGCGCGCCGCCCCAGGGCGCCTGGGCGTGCGCCGGCTGCGAAAGCGGCACGAGCAGCGCCAGTGCGGCGACCGCGTGGCGTCCTGCACGAAGCATCTTCGAGCCGATGAGAGGGCCGGGCCGCACACGACGGCGGCCGGCTGCGACCGCTGGCGCGCTACTCGGTGGTCTTGCCGTCGAAATGCTCGTGCGAGGCATCGGCCTGTGCTTTCGTCGCGTGCACGGTTGCGTCGACGTGCTCGGGCGGCGCGTAGATCGTGTACAGCCGCAACGGCTCGTCGCCGGTGTTGCGCACGTTGTGACGTGCACCCGCGGGCACGATGACCGCGATGTCGTCTTCGACCGGGTTCACCTTGCCGTCGATGATGATCTCGCCGCTGCCCTCCTCGATGCGGAAGAACTGGTCGCCGTCGTCGTGCACTTCTTCGCCGATCTCCTCGCCGGGTGCGATCGACATCAGCACCAGTTGCAGGTTCCGGCCGGTGTAGAGGACACGACGAAAATCGGTGTTGTCTTCGGTGAGGTCTTCGATGTCGCCGACGAATCCTTTCATCGCACGCTCCTTTCTCGTTGGGGCTGGCCGATCGTACCTGAGCGCGGGCGCTGCCGCGCCGGGGCCGGCGCCGCTGCGGGGGTTTGGTCGACGCCGGCGCCGATCAGAGCCCGCGCTCGACCATCCCGACGATCCGCTCGCCCAGCGCGCGAATCATCGGACGTGATGCGCCGCGTAGCGGTCCGTCGAGGGCCAGCATCGCCAGGCCGTGCACCGCGGACCACGCGAGGTACTCGGCCCCCGGGCGCCGTTCGGGCGGCAGCAGTCCCGCCTCCACGTAGCGATCGAGCGCGTCGCCCAGCAGCTGGAACGGGTTGCGACCGCTCGAGCCGGCGCGTGCCGGATCCGCCTTGCGATGTTCCTGCGGGTCTGCCCCGATCCCGTCGCCGGCGATGAAGGCGGTGCGAAACAGGCCGGGCTCGCCGAAGGCGAAGCGCAGGTACCCGATGCCGACCGCACGCAGGCTCTCGCGCGCGCGGCGAACGTCATCGGGCATGCGCGCGCGCCGCTGCGCGCGTTCGAATTCCTTCTCCATCGCCATCGCCGCCGCCGCGATCGCTGCAGAGCGCACGGCGGCGAGCAGGTCGGTGCGGCTCGCGAAGTGCCGGTAAGCGGCATTCGGAACCACGCCTGCCCGACGCGTCGCTTCGCGCAGCACCACTGCCTGCGGGCCGCCGGCGCGCGCGAGTTCCACGCCGGCTGCGATCAGCGCGCGGCGCAGGTCGCCATGTCGGTAGGTGGTGCGCGTCGCGGTCTGCGCTTGCGGGACGCCGTCCATCCGCCAAGAGTACACAACGGGTAACGCCGCAGGGGGATAAGGAACTCTTACGAATCGCTGAGCGAATTCTTCGCAACGGCTGCGCGCCGCATTCCCTAGAGTCGGCGCTCCGCGCCCGAGTGCGCTTCCCGACCAGGATTTCAACGATGGACCGCTGTTCCCGCGACGCGCGCACGACGTCTTCGGCGCCCCGCCACGACCTGTATGCCGTCATCCACAAGGCGCTGCGGCTGTGCATGGCCGACTCGCTCGTGCGCTTCGGGCGGATGGATCCGGACGACGCCGCGCAGTGCGCCGACGCGATCGAGTGCGTACGCTCGATGCTCGATCTGGCCGCCGTCCACATCGAGGACGAGAACCGCTTCGTGCACCCGGCGCTCGCTGCGCGCTGCGACGGCGCCGCCGATCGAAGCGCGCGCGAGCATGTCGAGCACGAACGCGAGATCCGATCGCTGCGCGACGCGCTTGGCGCCTTCGAGCGCGCGGCGCCCGCCACCCGCGGCGCGCAATCGCGACACCTCTACCAGCAGCTGGCGCGGTACGTCGGGGAGAACCTGGTGCACATGCACCACGAGGAGACCCACAACATGCCGGCGCTTTGGGCGCAGTACGACGACGGCGAGCTGCTCGCGATCGAGCAGGCGATCGTCTCGTCGATCGAGCCGCAGACGATGGCGCGCTTCCTGCGCTGGATGCTGCCGGCTGTCTCGCATCCGGAGCGGGTTGCGCTGCTCCCGGCCGATGCGCCCGACGCGCTCGTCGAGCTCGCGCTCGACATCGTCGGCGAATACGTCGGCCCTGCGGAGCGCGACCGGGTGGCGGCGGCACGCGCCCCGGGGTCCGTGCTGGCGCGGGCGGCGTGAAACGCAGCGCAACTGACGTCGACGCGCTTGTCCGCCGGTCCGGTCGACGAGCGGGCGGCGTTCAGCAGACCTGCTCGAGCCGAAGCGGCCGCTTCACGACGAGCGAAAAGCGGCCGCGCCCGGTCTTGCGCAGTTCGATCGAGTCGCTGCGCTCGACGAGCCGGCGCTGCAGCAGGACGAGCCGCGCTTCGAGATTGTCGGCCAGGTCGGGCAGGCGGATCCGGGGGTCGAGTCGCAACTCCCGGTTGCTGAAGCTGCTGCGGCCTTCGTTCGAGTGATCCGAGACGATCGCCCAGAAGATCGCGCCCGCGACGCCCTTGATCAGGTACTCGTCGTCGAGGAACACGCTGTGGTCGGCCGCGTAGTGGCGTACGCGAAGCAACGGGCCCTGCGCCGGGTCGTGGGGCGGGGGCGGCGCTTCCTCCGCCGCTTCGCTGTCGTCGGGGTGCTGCAGCGCGTACATCGTCTGGCCGACGAGCGCGCCGAGCGCCACCAGCGCGTCCTCGTCCTCGTGGTCGAAGCGTCGCTCGTCCTCGCTCTCCACGAGCAGCGCGCCGACGGTTTCCCCGGCCATCGCAACGGGCACCGCGAGCTGGCTGCCGGGGCGATCGAGGCCCGGGAATGGAATTGCGGTCTCCAGCGCCGCCGCGTCGCCTTCGCGCTCGGCAGCCTCCCGGATTGCGCGCCCGTACGCGTAGGCCGAAGCGGCGCGGGACAGCCGGATCGCCGTTGCTTCGCGCGCAGCGATGCCGACGACGCCGGCGCCGAGAGGGATCTCGGAGCCGACGCCCGAGCGGGCGTAGCCGCGGCTCGCTACGGTGTACAGCCGTTGCGCCGCGCGGTCGACGAGCAACAGCATGGAGTGCGACACATCGAAGCGCTCGTGCACGGCGCGCAGCGTCGTCGAGAACAGTTCGTCGAGCCCGCGGCAGCCGACGATCTCGCCGACGGTGGCACGCAGCGCCGCCAACCGGCTCGGCGGCTCGAACGCGCCACCGGGCGTCTCGTGCGACAACTCGATCGCGCGGACGCGATAGACGTCGGAACCGAGCAGCCGGAACACGCCGGCCATGCCGGTGTGTGATGCGATTCCGGCGAGCGTTGCGCGCATGCGCTCGAACAGCGGTCCCGACGACTCGGTGCGCAGGTACTCGAGCGTGAGCCGGAAGATCGCACCGGTGCGCGGATGCACGACGAGCAGGCGCGCCCGCGGATTCGCCAGCACGTTGGCTCGAGTCTTGTTGAAGAACTGGTACGAGAGGGCGACGTGTGCGCCGTCGACGTATTGCACGTGCGACAGGTAGCTGATGTTCGGCGTTCCGTCGGGCGAGCAGGTGGCGATCAGCGCCGGCGTCGCTCCCTCCAGGCAATCGCGGATCGATGCGAGCGCCGGCGTCATCCGATTCGCTGCGTGCCCGCGCCGATCGCGCGCCCGGCGTGCGGGCCCGGTGTCTGGTCGAAGCTCTCCTCGACCCGCAAGCGCACGACGACGAGCTCGGCCGGTTCGAAAGACAGCATCCGCGCCGAGAAGGCGCGGTCGTAGCCCGCGCGTGCGAGTTCTTCGACCATCGCCTCGACGCGTTCGCGCGCGACCGCGACGTCGTTGGCTGCGGCCGCCTCGATATGGACGCGGCGCGCTTTGACCTGCACGGTCCGGTGCGTCGTGGGCTGGCTGAACACGACGGCGATCGCGCCGTTGCTACGAAGGTCATCGAGCACGTGCGCCGCGTCTCGACCGGAGACGTAGACGGTGATCGTGCCGAAAGCGTCGCGCGTGGCGCCGAGCGCGCGGACGAGGTCGGGCAAGCCGTTCGCGTCGCGCGACGCGATGGAGACGCCGACGCCGCAGTCGAGCAGCGCGAGCGGGTTGGTGCCGACGCTGCGTTCGGCTGCCGAGCCGGGGCCGGCGATCGCTTCTGCCATGGGCGGATACAGGGGAAGGCGCACATCATCCAACGGCCGGATCGCCTGCGCAAGCGTCGGTGTTGCGAGAGGCGGCTCCGATCCGCCGCGCCTCGGGAGACGACGGGCTCACCGCCCGCGGTGACGGATTCCATCGCCCGCCGCAGGTGTATTGTGGACATCGTACACATTGACGCGCCACCATCCGTCCGGTGTCGAAGAGGCTGGCCGAACCGGAGTCTTCGCGCCGGCGCAACGAGAGGGAGATTCGTCATGCAAGTCACACCCTACCTGTGCTTCGAAGGCCGATGCGAAGAGGCGCTGGAGTTCTATGCCGGTGCGATCGACGCGAAGGTCGAGATGCTGATGCGCTTTCGGGAAGCACCGCAGGGTGCCGACACCTCGGGTTGCGGCGGGATGCCGGCGGCCGTCACCGGCGACAAGGTGATGCACGCGAGCCTGCGCATCGGCGACTCGACGATCCAGGCCTCGGACGGCCGATGCACCGGCAACCCGCGTTTCGACGGCATCGCGCTGACGATCCAGGCGCGCGACGATGCGCATGCCGAGCAGTTGTTCGCTGCCCTTTCCGCCGGCGGCAAGGTGGAGATGCCGCTCGCGCAGACCTTCTTCGCGTCGCGCTTCGGCATGCTCGCCGACCGCTTCGGCGTGGGATGGATGGTCATTTCGGAACCGGCCTCGCCGTGATCCGTCGCCGCGGCCGACGCGCCCGGAGTGATCCGATGCCCCGCATGATCTTCACGCAGCAACTCGCGCGCTTCACCGAAGTGCCCGAGATCGACGCCGACGCGACGACGCTCGCGCAGACGCTCGAGGCGGCCTTCGCGGTGAACCCCCGCCTGCGCGGCTACGTGCTCGATGACCAGTCGCACCTGCGACGGCACGTCGTCGTCTTCGTCGACGGCCGGCGGCTGCACGTGCGCGAAAACCTCGACGTGCCGCTGGCGCCGGGCGCCACGGTGCATGTCTTCCAGTCGCTTTCCGGAGGTTGATCGATGAGCGATCGAGCCTGGGTAGCTACCCGCAAGGGGTTGTTCGAGCTGCGCCGCCGCGCCGACGGCTGGCGCATCGGCACGGTGAGCTTCCTCGGTGAGCCGGTCACCGCCGTGCTACCCGCCGATCCGGCTGCGCCGTCGCGCCCGATGATCGTCGCGCTCGCGCTCGGCCACTTCGGTGCCAAGTGCCATGCATCGGCCGATCGGGGCGAGACCTGGCACGAGGTGGCGGTGCCCTCGTACCCGCCGCAGCCGGCCGATGCCGGCGACGACGTCGAGTGGAAGCTGCAGCAGGTCTGGACGCTGGTCGGCAGGAACGGCGACGTCTGGGCCGGCACGCTGCCGGGCGGCCTTTTCCGCTCGCGCGACGCCGGGCAGTCGTGGCAACTGAACGAGGCGCTGTGGAACGACCCGCGGCGGCGCGAATGGATGGGCGGCGGCTACGATGCGCCGGGCCTGCACTCGATCGTGCTCGATCCGCGCGACGACGACCCGGCGCAGCAGCGCATGCTCGTCGGCGTCAGCACGGGCGGCGCCTGGACGAGCGACGACGGCGGCACGAGCTGGACGCTGGTCGGCAAGGGACTGCGCGCCGAATACATGCCGCCGCAGCGCGCCTACGACGAGATCGCGCAGGACGTGCACCGCCTGGCCGCCTGTGCGGCGCAGCCCGATACCGTCTGGTGCCAGCATCACAACGGCATCTTCCGCTCCACCGACGCGGGCCGCACCTGGCGCGAGCTCACCGACGTGCCGATCTCGTCTTTCGGCTTCGCGGTGGCGGCGGATCCGAACGACCCGCAACGTGCATGGTTCGCTCCGGCGGTCGCCGACCTGCGGCGCGTTCCCGCCGATGCGGCGTTCGCCGTGGTGCGCACCGACGACGGCGGGCGGACCTTCCGCGTGCTGCGCGACGGATTGCCGCAGTCGCACTGCTACGACCTCGTCTACCGGCACGGTCTCGATGCAGCGTCGGACGGGCGCACATTGATGATGGGCTCGACCACCGGCTCGTTGTGGGCGAGCGCCGACGGCGGCGAACACTGGCAGACGATCTCGACTTCGCTGCCACCGATTGCAGCGGTCGTCTTCGAGCGCGGCTGAGCGGCTGCGGCAGCGACGTTGCTCGTCGCGGCCGATCGCTGCGAACGCCGCATCGGTCGGCCGCGTCGCCTCTTGCCGAGATTCGGCACTCGATGGAGAAGGGCATGGCGAAGCCAGCGAAGAACACGATCTGTCTCTGGTACGACCGCGACGCCGAGGAGGCCGCGCGGTTCTACGCGAGAACCTTCCCCGATTCGTCGGTCGGCGCCGTGTATCGCGCACCGGGAGATTTCCCGGCCGGAAAGAAGGGCGACGTGCTCACGGTGTCGTTCACCTTGATGGGCATCCCGTGCCTCGGTCTGAACGGCGGGCCGCAATTCGAGCCGAGCGAAGCGTTCTCGTTCCAGGTCGCAACGGTGGACCAGGCCGAAACGGACCGCTACTGGGACGCGATCGTCGGCAACGGCGGCCAGGAGAGCGCGTGCGGCTGGTGCAAGGACAAATGGGGATTGTCCTGGCAGATCACGCCCGTCGCGCTGACGGAGGCGATCGCCGATCCCGATCCCGCTGCGGCCCGGCGGGCGTTCGACGCGATGATGCAGATGCGCAGGATCGACATCGCGGCGATCGAGGCAGCGCGCCGGGGTTGAGGAGCGCGTCCGGGCCTACAGCCGCTGGATGTCGTTGTCGATCGCCAGTGCCTGCCCCGAAATCGACCTGCCGGCGTCGGAGGCGAGGAAAACGGCGAGCGCGGCGATGTCCTTCGGGTCGACGAGCGACCGCAGCGACTGGTTGCCCATCGATTCGTCGCGCACCGCTTCGACGCTGCGGCCCGACACCTTCGCGCGGCCTTCGAACACGCGCTGGATGCGCTCGCCGTCGACGGTTCCGGGAAGGATCGCGTTGGCGCGAATGCCCCAGGCGCCCAGTTCCATCGCGAGCGTCTTCGTGAAGCCGACCAGTCCCCATTTCGTCGATGCGTACGCGATGCGGTTCGGATAGCCGAAGCGGCCTGCCGCCGACGACATGACGATGACGACGCCGGCGGGCGAGTGCTTCAGCGCGGGGACGGCCAGCCGCGTGATGTCGAAGGCCGCGGTGAGGTTGACCTGCACGACGCGGTCCCATTCCTCGGGCGGAACCTGATCGACCGGCGCCGTGGGCCCGGCAATGCCCGCGTTGTTCACGAGCACGTCGAGGCCGCCGAGCGATTGCAGCGCAGCCGCGACCATGCGCTCGTTCTCGGCGCGCCTGGAGACGTCGCAGCGCGCCGTCGCCACGCCGGAGAGCTCCTTCGACAGCGCGGCAAGCGCCGCGTCGTCGATATCGCAGACGAAGACCTTCGCGCCGTCGGCGGCAAAGGCGCGCACGATCTCGCGCCCGATTCCGGACGCCCCGGCCGTCACCAGAACGCGTCGGCGCATCGCTCGCTCTCCTTGCCCGGTTCGAGCGAGCAGGTTACTCGATCGAGCCGAACCGCGCGGAGCACCTCGCCGTCGACCACCTTCGCGGCATGATGTTCGCTGCCTGCCGGCTCTTCGTCTCCGGCATCGACTTCGCGCACCTGTCCACTTTCCAGACGATCGACAGTGTCTTGTTACCGGGCAGTTCGTCGGTCGGCGGATCGGAATGTATCGAATCGATACAGTGTTCGGCGGGCGGGTCCTCAGCCACCCGGTTGGCCGGGCGAAAAGATCTGGTCCATATTGTGCTTGTACTGGTGAACGCGGTCATCCGGCCGCGAACCGTTCGAAAGAGGGGAACCGATGAACCGCATTTCGCTACTCCGACACGCGGGCCGTCTCGCGATGCCGCTGGTGGCCGGCGCGCTGCTCGCCGGCGCGGCGGTCGCGAAGGACATCACGATCGCGCACGTCCACTCGAAAACCGGGCCGCTCGAGGCCTACGGCAAGCAGACGCAGACCGGCTTGCTGCTGGGCTTCGAATACGCGACCCAGGGCACGATGGAAGTCGCCGGCCGCAAGATCGTCCTGATCGAGAAGGACGACCAGGGCAAGCCCGACGTCGGCAAGTCGCTGCTGCAGGCCGCCTACGGCGACGACAAGGTCGACCTGGCGATCGGACCGACGTCGTCGGGCGTCGCGCTCGCGCTGCTGCCGGTGGCCGAGGAGTACAAGAAGATCCTGCTCGTCGAGCCTGCGGTGGCCGACTCGATCACCGGCGACAAGTGGAACCGCTACATCTTCCGCACCGGTCGCAACTCGTCGCAGGACGCGATCTCCAACGCGGTCGCGCTCGACGACGAAGGCACGTCGATCGCCACGCTCGCACAGGACTACGCGTTCGGGCGCGACGGCGTCAAGGCGTTCAAGGACGCGCTGAAGAAGGCGAAGGTCGTCCACGAGGAATACCTGCCGACGAACACGACCGATTTCACCGCCGGCGCACAGCGCCTGTTCGACGCGCTGAAGGACAAGCCGGGACGCAAGGTGATCTGGATCGTCTGGGCCGGCGCGGGCAATCCGTTCAAGATCGCCGACCTCGATCCGAAGCGCTACGGCATCGAGATCGCCACCGGCGGCAACATCCTGCCGGCGATGGCGGCGTACAAGAACTTCCCCGGCATGGAAGGGGCCACCTACTACTACTACGACATCCCGAAGAATCCGGTGAACGACTGGCTGGTGAAGGAGCACGAGAAGCGCTTCGGTTCGCCGCCCGATTTCTTCACGGCCGGCGGCATGGCGGCGGCGATGGCGGTCGTCGAGGCGCTGAAGAAGACCGACGGCGACACGAAGACCGAGAATCTCATCAAGACGATGGAGGGGATGAGCTTCGAGACGCCGAAGGGGAAGATGACGTTCCGCAAGGAAGACCACCAGGCGATGCAGTCGATGTATCACTTCCGGATCAAGGTCGACCCGAACGTCGCGTGGGGGATTCCCGAGCTCGTGAAGGAGATCAAGCCCGAGGACATGGACGTGCCGATCCGCAACAAGCGGCAGTGACGGGCGCTTGCGGACGGTGAGCTGCGGCAGCGACGGGTCGGCGTGCGGCGGGCGCTGTGCCCTCGGGGCGGCTCCGCCGTCGGTGCAACGCAACCCGCAACCCCTCGGCGTCTTGCTCCCCCGAAGCGGACAGAGGGAAACGCATGACCGCCGGAAACGCATGACCCCCTCGCTCGAAACGCAGGGACTCACCGTCCGGTTCGGCGGCCACGTCGCCGTCGACTCGGTCTCGTGCGCGTTCCGCCCCGGTACCCTCACCGCGATCGTCGGTCCGAACGGCGCGGGCAAGACCACCTATTTCAACCTGATCTCCGGCCAGTTGAAGGCCAGCGCCGGCCGCGTGCTCGTCGGCGGCGAGGACGTGAGCGCGCTGGGCGCCCCGGGGCGAACGAAGCGCGGACTGGGGCGGGCGTTCCAGCTCACGAACCTGTTTCCCAACCTCAGCGTGCTCGAGAACGTGCGGCTGGCGATCCAGGCGCGCAGGGGCATGGGGCTGAACCTGTGGTCGATCTGGTCCGATCACCGCACGCTGATCGGCGAGGCGCAGGCGATCCTCGAGCGGATCGCACTCACCGGCCGTCGAGATGCGCCGGCGAGCAGCCTGCCCCACGGGGACCAGCGCAAGCTCGAGGTGGGCATCCTTCTCGCGCTCGAGCCGACGGTTTTCCTCTTCGACGAGCCCACCGCCGGGATGAGCGTCGACGAGGTGCCGGTGATCCTCGACCTCATCCGCGACATCAAGCGCGACGCGACGAAGACGATCCTGCTCGTCGAGCACAAGATGGACGTGGTGCGCGAGCTCAGCGACCGGATCGTCGTGCTGCACAACGGACGCCTGGCCGCCGACGGGGCGCCGGCCGAGGTGATCGCCTCGGCCGTGGTGCAGCAGGCCTACCTCGGCATCGGCGTCGACGAGGAAGTGGAGGCGAGCCCGTGACCGCGGAAGCATCGCAGGCGCCCGGCGCAAGCGATGCGCGGCTGCCGGCGCACGCGCGATCGGCCTCCGCTGCGCTGCTCTCGCTCGCCGGCGTGCAGACGCACATCGGCGCGTACCACATCCTGCACGGCGTCGACCTCGACGTGCCGACCGGGCAGACGACGCTGCTGCTCGGGCGCAACGGCGCCGGCAAGACCACGACGCTGCGCACGATCATGGGCCTGTGGACGGCGAGCGCCGGGCAGGTGCGCTTTCGCGGCGCGGACATCACCAGGCGCACCACTCCCGAGATCGCGCGGCTGGGCATCGCCTACGTTCCCGAGAACATGGGCATCTTCTCCGACCTGACGGTGCGCGAAAACCTCGTTCTGGCCGCGCGCGGCGCACGCGACGTCGCCGGCATCGACGCCGAACGGCTGCGCTGGATCGAGGAGCTGTTTCCGGCCATGAAGAAATTCCGCGACCACCCGGCCGGGCTGCTCTCCGGCGGCCAGAAACAGATGCTCGCCGTCTCGCGCGCGATCATCGAGCCGCGAGAGCTGATCCTGATCGACGAGCCGAGCAAGGGACTCGCGCCGTCGATCATCCGCAACATGCTCGACGCATTCCGCCAGTTGAAGGCGGCCGGCGCGACGATCCTGCTCGTCGAGCAGAATTTCGCGTTCGCCCGCGAGCTCGGCGACACCGTCGCCGTGATGGAGGACGGGCGCATCGTGCATCGCGGCGAGATGGCGGCGCTGGCCGGCGACGAAGCGCTGCAGCAACGCCTGCTCGGCCTGTCGCTGGCGGCGCACCAATGACGTCGATGCCGCTTCCTTCGCGAGCGCGACGATGAGCCGGCAAGGGCTGCTTCCCTATGCGCTCGTCGCGTTGCTCGCGCTCGTCGCGCTGCCGCTGGTCGGCAGCCTGCCCACGTGGGCGACGCTGACCGTGGCGGGTCTTGCGATGGGCATGATCGTCTTCATCATCGCCTCGGGCCTGACGCTCGTCTTCGGCCTGATGGACGTGCTGAACTTCGGCCACGGCGTGTTCATCGCCTTCGGCGCCTTCGTCGCGATGTCGGTGCTCGCGCCGCTCGATGCGTGGACGCAGTCGGAGTCGCTGGCGGCGAACCTCGGTGCGATCGGCCTGGCGATGCTCGCGGCGATGGTGGTCGCCGCGGCGATCGGCGTCGTGTTCGAGCGGCTCATCGTGCGTCCGGTCTACGGCAATCACCTGAAGCAGATCCTGATCACGATGGGCGGGATGATCATCGGCGAGGAACTGATCAAGGTGATCTGGGGGCCGCAGCAGATCCCGCTGCCGCTGCCGGCGGCGTTGCGCGGCGCGTACCTGCTGGGCGACGCGGCGATCGAAAAGTACCGCCTGCTCGCCGTCGCGGTCGGGCTCGTCGTGTTCCTCGCGCTGATCTTCGTGCTCGGGCGCACGAAGATCGGCCTGCTGATCCGCGCCGGCGTGCAGGACCGCGAGATGGTCGAGAGCCTGGGCTACCGGATCCGCCGGCTGTTCGTCGGCGTGTTCGTCGCCGGCTCGGCACTCGCCGGCCTGGGCGGCGTGATGTGGGGGCTGTACCAGCAGAGCGTCGTTCCGCAGATGGGCGCGCAGGTGAACATCCTCATCTTCATCGTCATCATCATCGGCGGGCTGGGCTCGACCACCGGTTGCTTCGTCGGGGCGCTGCTGGTCGGGCTGATGGCGAACTACACCGGATTTCTCGCGCCGAAGGTCGCGCTGTTCTCGAACATCCTGCTGATGATGGCGATCCTGCTGTGGCGCCCGCAGGGGCTGCTGCCGGTCGTGCGCCGCTGAGGGGACGACGCACCGATGCTCCGCACGCTGCTCTCCGGCGATTTTCCGCGCAGCCGCGTCGTCGCCGCGATCCTGGTGGCGATCGTGCTGGTGCTGCTGCTCGTTCCGTTCGTCTTTCCCGGCGCGCGCTCGATGTCGGTGGCGGCCAAGGTGCTCGTGTTCGTGCTGCTGGTGGCCAGCTACGACCTGCTGCTCGGCTACACCGGCATCGTCTCGTTCGCGCACACGATGTTCTTCGGTATCGGCGCCTACGGCGTTGCGATCGCCAGTACGCGAATGGGCGCCGGCTGGGACGCGATCGTCGTCGGCACGCTGCTCGCGCTCGTGCTGTCGGCGCTGCTCGCGCTGGCGATCGGGCTGTTCAGCCTGCGCGTGAAGGCGATCTTCTTCGCGATGATCACGCTCGCCGTCGCGGCTGCGTTCCAGACGCTCGCTTCGCAGCTCTCCGAGTTCACCGGCGGCGAGGACGGCCTGAGCTTCCGGGTGCCCGAGGCGCTGCAACCGTCGTTCGAACTCTTCGAAGACGGCGTGCTCGGCGTATCGATCGACGGGCGCCTGCTCTCCTATTACCTCGTGTTCTTCTCGGTTCTCGTCCTCTTCCTCGTGCTCGTGCGCATCGTCAACTCGCCCTTCGGCCGCGTGCTGCAGGCGATCCGCGAGAACGACTTCCGCGCCGAAGCGATCGGCTATCGCACCGTCGTCTTTCGCACCGTGTCGACGGTGCTCGGTGCGCTGTTCGCCACGCTCGCCGGCGCGCTGCTCGCGATCTGGCTGCGCTACAACGGCCCCGACACGTCGCTGTCGTTCGAGATCATGCTCGACATCCTGCTGATCGTCGTCATCGGCGGCATGGGGACGATGTACGGCGCGGTGATCGGCAGCGCGATCTTCGTGCTGGCGCAAAGCTATCTGCAGGACCTGATGCGGCTCGTCTCCGGTGCGCTCGAGCCGGTGCCGCTCGCCGCGGCGCTGTTTTCGCCGGACCGCTGGCTGCTGTGGCTCGGGCTGCTGTTCGTGCTGTCGGTCTACTACTTTCCCGCCGGCATCGTCGGCCGGTTGCGTGCGCGCACCATCGCGCGCAGCGTGCGATGAGCGGCGGTCCGTCCGTGCGGCTCGCGCACGCCGGTGCGGTGTCGACGGTGACGCTGGCACGCGCTTCGATGCGCAACGCGCTCGTTCCCGAACTGCTGCTCGACCTGTGCGTCTCGCTCGAGGAGATCGGTCGGCGCGACGAGACCCGTGCAGTGGTGCTGGCGGCCGACGGCGACGCCTTCTCGATCGGCGGCGACCTGCGCCGCTTCGCGCTCGAGATGCAGGGTGCCGCGCTGGCGAGCTATTCGGCCGAGTTCGCCGGCCTGCTGAACCAGGCGATCGTCTCTCTGATGCGCCTGCCGCAGCCGGTCGTGGGCGCCGTGCACGGAACGGTGGCGGGCGGGGCGATCGGGCTCGTGCTCGGTTGCGACGTCGTCGTTGCGGCGCGCGACTGCCGCTTCGATCCGCAGTACGCGCGCGCAGGCTTCACGCCGGACGGCGGCTGGACGGCGCTGATGCCGCAGGTGATCGGGCGCCGGCGCGCATCGGCCTGCCTGCTCCTCGATCGCGCGCTGCCCGCCGACGAGGCCCTGGCGTGCGGCCTCGTCACGCTGTTGGCGGCGCGCGAGCGCGTCGACGAACTCGCGCGCGACGCCGCGCGGCAGATCGCGGCAGCGCCGCGCACGACGATGCGCGAAGGAAAGCGCCTGCTGGCAGGCGACCTCGACGCCGTCGAGCGGGCGCTCGAAGCCGAGCGCGAGCGATTCGTCGCGGCCGTCGGCAATGCAGAAGCGCGCGAGGGCGTCGCGCGTTCGCTGCGCTCGTGCGCGTCGTATCCCGGCGCCTGAAGCGTCGAGGGGGTTTCGGTCGGCGCGCCGCTCCCGGCCGGCGCCGACGCCGGTGACGCCTACTGCACCGCGGCGATCATGTACGCGACGGCGTCGCGCACTTCCTCGTCGCTGAGCTTTCCATTGCCGCCGCGCGGCGGCATCGCGCGTATGCCTTCGATGGCGTGCTTCACGAGCACGTCGAAACCCTGCTCGAGGCGCGGCTTCCACGCCGCCTTGTCGCCGTGCTTCGGTGCGCCGGCAACGCCGCTTTCGTGGCAGACGCCGCAGGTGCCCTTGTAGATCTTCTCGCCGGCCGCGACGTCGGCGGCGCTCGCCGGCTTCGGCGCGGCTTCGCTCGCGGGCGCCGACGCGGCAGGGGACGCGGCCGGTGCCGCGGCGGCAGCCGGTGCCGCGGCGGCAGGCGTGGCGGCCGGCGCAGTTGCGGCAGCGGCGGGAGCAGCAGCGGCAGCGCCGGCGGGCGCGGTGGCCGGTGTCGCGGCAGATTGCGCCGCGGCGCCTTCGGCGGGCGGCGAGTCGGCTTGCGGCGCCGCGGGTTCGTCGAACTTCGCGCCGCCCTGGTTTGCCATGTACACGACGGCGCGGGCGATCTCGGTGTCGTCGTATTCGCCGCCGCCCTGCGGCGGCATCGCGCCCTTGCCCTGGAGGGCGGAGTGCACGAGCGTGTCGAGACCCGTCTTGATGCGCGCTGCCCACGCCGCCTTGTCGCCGATCTTCGGCGCGCCGGCGACGCCCGTGTCGTGACAGGCCGAGCAGACCGCCTTGTAGACTTCCTCGCCGTTGCGCAACGTCTTCGGCGCGTTCGCGTCGACCACTTCGAGTTGTCCGATCGGCTGCAGCCGCCTGGCGATCGCTTCTGCGCTCATCGCGTCGCTGCCCGTGCCGGTGCGCTTCGTCGTCTGAACGAAACTGGCGATGAGCGCGATGACGACGATCGGCACGAGGAACGAGAGAACGACGACGACGATCAGTTGACGCGGACTCTTGATGAAGGCCTGATGGTCGTCGCTCATGCGGGCGCCCCGGGGATGGAATCGGAGCCGGGGATTATAGCCGCGGGCCTGCCGGCGTCGTCAGTCGCGCGGACCGGGCCGTCGCCGGCCTCGTGCGGACTCGACGAGCCCGTCGGCCGGGCGCCCGGCTTGCACGCGCCTGCGCCCGACGCCGTTGCCGTGAACGTGCCCGACGCACCCCGAGCGTCCGGTTCGCTCCTCTCCGACCTTGCCAATGGAGCCTGCGATGAAGGTGCTGCTGTGGATCATCGTGATCATCTTCCTGATCGGACTGCTCGTCGTGATCGGAACCGGAAAGCTGATCTTCTGAGCCACCGCGAGCCGTTCGGCCCGCGCTGCGCGTGCATGGCGGTCAGCGGCAGATGACCGATCGGTGATCGTCGCGCCATCTTCGCGCCCGCCCGCGTGGCTCTTCGCGCACACCCGCGTGGCGTATCCTCGACCTCGGCGTCGTTTCGGGGGGGCATCGATGATGTACGACGGATACGGCGGTTGGTACTGGGGCATGGGCCTGGCGCACGGCCTGCTGTGGCTCGTACTCCTGGGTTTGGGCGTCGCCCTGCTGGTGCGGCTCGTGTCGCGCGATTCGCGCGATTCGCGCGAATGGCGCTCGTCCGCACCGCCCGGGACACCGGATAGCGCGCTCGACATCCTGAAGAAGCGTTACGCGCGCGGCGAGATCGACAAGGCCGAATTCGATGCCATGAAGAAGGACCTCTCGGAGTGACCGTGAAGACGGCGCCGCTTTGCATCGCTCGCGCGTCCGCGCCGATTCCCGATCCCGATTCCGCATGATGTTCCCCGCCGGGCAGCGCGCGCACATCGGAGTCGGCGATCTGCCGAGGCGTCGGTCCTCGGGAATCGACGACGTCGAGGAGCCGCGAGGCGATCCCCGCGCGGCGCTCGTCGCAAGCCGCGCCGGCTGATGGCTGCCGGCGCGAGCCAGGCGGTACTCACCGTCACGGCGAATCCGTCGATCGACGTCGCGGCGAGCATCGAGACGATCACGCCCGAGCACAAGCTGCGTTGCGCGGACCTGCACCGCGATCCCGGAGGCGGCGGAATCAACGTCGCGCGCGTGCTCGCGCGCCTCGGAACGGACTGCCTCGCGCTGTTTCCGGCGGGCGGCGCGCTGGGCCGGCTGCTGCAGCAGCGGCTCGACGAGGAATCGGTGCCGGCGATCGCGCTGGGCATCGAAGGCGAAACGCGCGAATCGTTCACCGTCCTCGAGCGTTCGAGCGCACGCGAGTACCGATTCGTGCTGCCCGGTCCGCGGCTGGCGGCAGCCGAGTGGCAGGCGTGCCTCGACCGTGTCGAGTCGCTGCTCGATGCGTTTCCGTGGGTGGTCGGAAGCGGCAGCCTGCCGGAAGGCGTTCCGCGCGATTTCTACGCGCGCCTGGCGCGCCTCGTTCGTCGCCGCGGAGGTCGCATCGCGGTCGATGCCTCGGGGCCGGCACTCGCCGCCGCGCTGGACGAAGGCGTCGACCTGGTCAAGCCCAACCTTCGCGAATTGCGCGAGCTGAGCGACGAGCCGCTCGCCGACGAGGCCGACTGGACGCGCGCCGCCGAGCAGCTCGTGCGAACCGGCCGGGCGTGCATCGTGGCGCTTTCGCTCGGCCATCGCGGTGCGCTGCTCGTGTCCTCGGACGAAAGAATCCGTGCGCCGGCGCTGGACGTGGAGATCGCCGGCACGGTGGGTGCCGGAGACAGCTTCCTGGCCGCGCTGCTGTGGCAGCTGGCTTCGGCGCAGCCGCTCGCCGATGCACTGCGCCACGGCGTCGCGGCCGGTACCGCCGCGCTGCTGTCGCCGGGAACGAGCCTCGCACAGCCGGCGGACATCGTGCGGCTCGCAGCGAACGTGCAGATCCGAACGGGTTAGCTGGCGCGGTGCGAGTGCGCATCGCACGGCCGAGCCCGCTCGCCGTGCACTCTGCAGCGCGTTACGATGGCGCGTTTGCGTTTGCGTTTGCGTTTGCGCGCCGCGCGCACCACGAGGAGGCGACATGCAGGCCAGCGACGTGATGTCCACGCCCGTGATCTCGGTCACCGACGACGCGTCGGTCGCCGACGTCGCCCGGCTGCTGCTGCGACACGGGATCAGCGCGGTGCCGGTGCTCGACGCGAACGGAGCGCTGCTCGGCATCGTCAGCGAGGGCGACCTCGTTCGACGCGTCGAAAGCGGCACCGAGCGCGAGCCGTCGTGGTGGCTGCGCCTGTTCGGCGACACCGACGAGTGGGCGCGCAACTACGCGAAGACGCACGGCCGGCGGGTCACCGACGTGATGACGCGCGAGGTGGCGACGGTCGACGAGGCCGCGAGCCTGCCCGAGATCGCCGGGCTGCTCGAGCGGCGCCGCATCAAGCGGGTTCCGGTGATGCGCGGCGGCGAGGTCGTTGGAATCGTGAGCCGCGCGAACCTGCTGCAGGGTCTCGCCGCGTCGCCCGTGCAGCCGGGTGCCGCGGCGGCGCAGGGCGATCGCGCGCTGCGCGCCGGCGTCGAGCAGGAGATGCGCCGCGCCGGAGTCGACGCGGCTTTCATCAACGTCGTCGTCGCCGACGGCGTCGCCTGGCTGTGGGGCGCCGTGCGCTCCGAGAGCCAGTTCGACGCAGCGCGCATCGCCGCCGAAACGGCGATGGGCGACGCGGCTCGCGTGCAGAACCGCCTGTCGATCTTCCCGGCGTCGGTGCAGCGCGTGATGTGGGCGCAATAGCACAGCATCGAGCATCGGCCGCCGCAGCGGCCTTTCGCGTGCGGGAACGCGGCTACGAAGACTGCCCTGCCGCCGTCCGCTCGTCGGGTGCGGCGCTCGACGGCTGCTCCTCGATCGGCTCGACATGCGTCGTCAGCCGGCTGCCGGTGCGACGCTGCACGGCGGCTTCGATCTCGTCGGCGAGCGCGTGCGCGCGCGCGACGCTCCACGAGCCCGGCACGCACAGATCGACCTGCGCGTAGCGCAGCGGGCCCGAAACGCGGGTCTTCAGGTTCGCGAAGCGGCACGGCGGCGACGCAAGCTCGCTCAGCACGCTCTCGATGAGCGCGATGTCGTCGTCGTCCTGCGCGCTGTCCATCAGGCCGCCGACCGAGCGGTTCATCAGGCGCCATCCTTCGCGCAGGATGTTGAGCGCGACCGCTGCCGCGACGAGCGGATCGATCCATCCGTAGCCGGTGGCGCCGGCGAGCGCCACGCCGACGACGACGCCCAGGGTGGTCCAGACGTCGGTCATCAGGTGGTGCGAATCGGCCTCGAGCGCGAGCGAGCGATGCGCCCGGCCGACGCGCAGCAGGATGCGCGCAACGGCGAAGTTGACGACGCCCGCTGCAACCGACAGGGCGCTGCCGATGCCCAGGCGGCCCAGCGGCTGCGGATGGATCAGCCGTTCGACGGCGAACACCAGGATCGCGGCGGCGGCAACGAAGATCATCGCGCCCTCGAGCGCCGCCGAGAAATACTCGGCCTTGCCGTGGCCGTACGGATGGCCGTCGTCGGGCGGAACGCGCGCATAGGAAACCATCGCCAGCGCGAACGATGCGGCGATCAGGTTGACGATCGATTCGGCCGCATCGGACAGGTAGCCGACGGAATCGGTGAGCCACCACGCGCCCGTCTTCAGGGCGATCGTGACGACGGCGGCGGCGATCGACAGCAGAAGCGCCTGCTGGGGCGTGAAAGTTCGCATCGTCTGCGCAGCAGCATAACCTGCGTGCGCCTCGTGCGCCGTCGGCGGGCAGGCTACAATCGCGGGCTCGCGCCCGTAGCTCAGCGGATAGAGTACTGGCCTCCGAAGCCAGGGGTCGCTGGTTCGATCCCAGCCGGGCGCGCCATCGCCGTTGCGCTCACTGCCGTTTCGCTTTCGGCGCGTTGCGCATTCGAATCCCGCGTCGCAGGCCGAGGTTCGCTCCCACGCAGCGTAACGCTTGCTACGCTGCGCGCTAACCTGGCTCCCCCATGACCGATCGCAACGCTGCCCGACCCGGCGTGCAGCTCGCGCACGCCGACATCGCCGCCCTGGGCGAGGATCCTTTTCGGCTGCTCGTCGACACGGTGCAGGACTACGCGATCTTCCTGCTCGACGCCCAGGGGCGCGTCGTTACCTGGAACGCGGGCGCGCAGCGGATCAAGGGCTACCAGGCGCACGAAATCATCGGGCGCTCGTTCGAGACCTTCTATCCCGAAGAAGCGCTCCGCGCCGACTGGCCGCAGCAGGAATTGCGGGCAGCGCGCGAACACGGCCGCTTCGAGGACGAGGGATGGCGCCTGCGCAAGGACGGCAGCCGCTTCTGGGCGAGCGTGATCATCACCGCCCTGCACGACGGCACCGGCGCGCTGGTCGGTTTCGCGAAGGTCACGCGCGACCTCACCGAGCGCCGCCGGCGCGAGGAGGAATTGCGCCGACGCGAAGAGCAGGTGCGGCTGCTGATCGACGCGGTCAGGGACTACGCGATCTTCCTCGTCGACGCACAGGGCCGCGTGCAGACCTGGAACGCGGGTGCCGCGGCGCTCACCGGGTACGAAAGCGCCGAGGTGCGCGATCGCGATTTCGCGATGTTCTATCCGCCCGCGGAAATCGCCGCCGGCGAGCCCGCACGCGACCTGGCGCAGGCGCTGCGCGAAGGGCGCAGCGAGCGCGAGCGCTGGCACCTGCGCAAGGACCGCACGATGTTCTGGTCGAGCACCGTGCTGACGCCCGTGCTCGATGCGGCGAGCGACCTTCACGGCTACGCGCTGCTGGTGCGCGATCTCACCGACCCGAAGCGGCTTCTCGAGCTCGAGCACTCGAACCGGCGCATGAGCGAATTCCTCGCGATCCTCGCCCACGAGCTGCGCAATCCGCTCGCGCCGATCCGCAACGCCGTCGGCGTCCTGAGCGCACACCCGGCGTTTCCGCCCGAACTGGGCCGTGCGCGCGAGGTGATCGATCGCCAGCTCGGCCAGCTCACGCGCCTCGTCGACGACCTGCTCGACATCGGACGCATCGCCACCGGCAAGATCCGGCTCGAGCGTCGCGCGTTCGATTACCGCGAGGTCGTGCAGTCGAGCTTCGACGCAACCCTCCCCAGCGCGCAGGCCGGAGGGCTTCGGCTATCGCTGTCGCTGCCCGAGACGCCGATTCCGATGATCGGCGATGCGGCGCGCCTGGAGCAGGCGCTGCAGAATCTGCTGGTCAACGCCGTTCGCCATGCGCCTGCCGGCGGCGAGGTGTGCCTCGCACTCGAGGCGGAGGGCGCGAACAGCGTCACCCGCGTCTCGGACAACGGACGCGGCATTCCGAGGCACGAACTCGAGCGCATCTTCGAGTTGTTTTCGCAGGTGGACGCCGGCGATGCGCCGGCCGTGCAGGGGCTCGGTGTCGGCCTGAGCATCGCGCGAACGCTCGTCGAGCAGCACGGCGGCACGCTGACGGCCGACAGCGCGGGCGCCGGGCTGGGCAGCACCTTCACGATGCGGCTTCCGATGCACGCCGCTGCGGTGCCGTCCGACGAAGCGTCCAGGATCGCGCCGCAGGCGGCCGACGCCGTGCGCGTGCTCGTGATCGACGACAACCGCGATTCGGCCGACACGATGATGCAGCTGTTGCAGCTGCTCGGCCAGGACGCGCGCTGCGCCTACGGCGCGCACGACGGCGTGCGCGTCGCGCGGTCGTTCCGGCCGCGGATCGTGCTGCTCGACCTGAACATGCCGGACGGCGACGGTTTCTCGGTGATGCGGCGCCTGCGCGAGCAGTCGGACGAAGCGATCTTCGTCGCCGCCATGACCGGTTACGGCCAGGCGAGCGACCGGCAGCGAACCTTCGAGGCAGGGTTCCAGGCGCATCTGACCAAGCCGGTGAACGTCGAGCGGCTGCGCGAAGTGCTCGTCCGGGCGGCTGCGGCGAATACCCCGTAGCGGGCGACGGCAGGCTCGGCCGGGTTCGTCGCGATCAGCCGGCCGCGTTCGCCGCCTGCGCCTGCTCGAGCGGCAGCTCGGTGGTGCGCTTGATCTCCTGCAGCACGACGCTCGATTCGACGCCGCGTACCCCCGGCACGCGCATGAGCTTGTGCAGCATGAAATGCGCGAAGGCCGCCAGGTCGGCGGCGACGATGCGCAGCAGGTAGTCGTACGGGCCGGTGACCGAGTAGCACTCGAGGACTTCGGGCAGCAGCTGCACCGCGCGGTTGAAGTCCTCGTTCTGCGCTTCGCCGTGCCGTTCGAGCGACACGCGCGTGTACGCGATCACGGTCAGTCCGAGTCGCGCCGGGCGCAGCAGCGTGACGCAGCGGTCGATCAGTCCGGCCTCTTCGAGCCGCTGGACGCGACGGCTGACCTGCGACGCCGAAAGGTGGACGCGTTCGCCCAGGGCCGGGTTGGTGACGCGGCCGTCGCGCTGCAGCGCGTCGAGCAGCAGGATGTCGGCGCGGTCGAGGGCGATCATCGATCGTGGCCTCCAATGGGCGATCCATAGGCGATCAACCGGCGATCAACAGGCGATCTGCGCACGATTCGTGCATCGAGACCCGAGATTGCCCCGGCCATATGCGCGAAACGTGCGTCGTTTAACGCATAGCATTGCACGGATCGACCTCATCGTGCGGCCTTGCGGCCGTGCTCGTCCATGAACGCGCCCGATCTCCCCGTCGCGGCGCGCTCCGCGCTCGCCGGATACCGTCTTTCCGACGCGGTCTGTGCCAGCGCAGGGCGCGTCTTCGTCACCGGCACGCAGGCGCTGGTTCGCCTGCCGCTGATGCAGCGTGCGCTCGACGCCGAGCGCGGACTCGAGACGGCCGGTTTCCTCAGCGGCTACCGCGGTTCGCCTCTGGGCGCCTACGACCAGCAGCTGTGGAAGTACGGCGAGCGGCTTGCCGACGCACGCATCCGCTTCCTGCCGGCGGTCAACGAGGAACTCGCCGCCACCGCGGTGCTCGGCTCGCAGGAAGTCGAGAGCGACCCCGACCGCACCGTGCAGGCCGTCTTCGGCCTGTGGTACGGCAAGGGGCCGGGCGTCGACCGCGCCGGCGACGCGCTCAAGCACGGCAACGCGCGCGGTTCGTCGGCGCACGGCGGCGTGCTGGTCGTCGCCGGCGACGACCACGGCTGCGTCTCGTCGGCGTTCTCGCACCAGAGCGACTTCGCGATGATGTCGTGGCGCATGCCGGTACTGAGTCCGGCGAGCGTCGCCGAACTGATCGAGTTCGGGCTCTACGGCTGGGCGCTGTCGCGTGCTTCGGGCGCCTGGGTCGGGATGAAGGCGATCTCGGAGGTCGTGGAAAGCGCGGCGAGCGTCGATCTCGACTCGATCGTCGCCGGGGTGGCCGAGCCGGTGCCCGACGACTTCTTCGTCGTCGACCGATCGCTCGGCGGCCTGCACCTGCGGCCCGACGACATCCCCAGCCCGTCGATCGAGGCGCGCATGGCGATGCGCCTCGATGCGGTGCGCGCGTTCGCGCGCATTCGGTCGATCGATCGCGTCGTCTCCGATCCGTCGCACGCGCGCGTCGGCATCGTCACCTGCGGCAAGGCGCACGGCGACCTGCTCGAGGCGTTGCGCCGCATCGGGCTGACGCTCGACGATCTCCGACGTGCCGGCGTGCGCGTCTACAAGATCGGCCTGGCGTATCCGATCGAGCCGACGCGTGCGATCGCCTTCGCGCAAGGCCTCGACGAAGTGCTCGTCGTCGAGGAGAAGGGGCCGGTCGTCGAGCAGCAGCTGCAGACGCTGCTGTACAACGCGCCCGGGGGCGCGCGGCCGACGATTCTCGGCAAGCGCGACGCATCGGGCGCGCCGCTGCTGTCCGAGGTGAGCGAGCTGCGTCCGTCGCGCGTGCTGCCGGTGCTCGCCGACTGGCTCGCCCGCCACGCCGCGTCGCTCGACCGGCGCGATCGCATCGAGGCGTTCGTGCGCCCGCCGTTGCCCTCGAACGAGGCCGACGCGATCCGCCGCATTCCCTTCTTCTGCTCGGGCTGTCCGCACAACACGTCGACCCGCGTGCCGGAAGGCTCGCGCGCGCAGTCGGGGATCGGTTGCCACGGAATGGCGATGTGGATGGACCGCTCCACCACCGGGCTGCTGCAGATGGGCGGTGAAGGCGTCGACTGGGTCGCGCACGGTGCGTTCACGAAGACGCCGCACGTGTTCCAGAACCTGGGCGACGGTACCTGGTTCCATTCCGGGTCGCTGTCGATCCGCCAGTCGGTGGCCGCCGGCGCGAACGTCACCTACAAGATCCTGCACAACGACGCGGTCGCGATGACCGGCGGGCAGCATCCCGACGGCACGGTGAACGCCGCGTCGATCGCGCGCCAGGTGCGCGCCGAGGGCGTCGAGCGCATCGCGCTCGTTTCCGACGACCCCGAGCCGCACCGGCGCAATGCGGCGGCCTTTCCCGCCGGCACCACCTTCCATCACCGGCTCGAACTCGATCTCGTGCAGCGCGAGTTGCGCGACACGCCCGGCGTGACGGTGCTCGTCTACGACCAGACCTGCGCCGCCGAGAAGCGGCGGCGCCGCAAGCGCAACGAATACCCCGATCCGCCGCGACGCCTCTTCGTCAACGAGGCGGTCTGCGAAGGTTGCGGCGACTGCAACGAGAAGTCGAACTGCCTGTCGGTCGTCCCCGTCGACACGCCCGACGGGCGCAAGCGACAGATCGACCAGAACAGCTGCAACAAGGACTACCGCTGCGCGGACGGCTTCTGCCCGAGCTTCGTCTCGGTCGAAGGCGGCCAGCCCCGCCGGCGCTCGTCGGCGCTCGACCGTGCGCGCTTCGACGCGCTCGTCGCGCGCCTGCCCGATGCGGCCCGCCGCGACTGGGACGGGCCCTGCGACCTGCTCGTCACCGGCGTGGGCGGAACCGGCGTCGTCACCGTCGGCGCGGTCATCGCGATGGCCGCGCACCTCGAGGGTCGGCACGCGTCGGTGCTCGACTTCATGGGTTTCGCGCAGAAGGGCGGCAGCGTGCTGTCGCACGTGCGCCTGGCGGTGGACGCCGACGCACTGAACCAGGTGCGCATCGACACGCAGCAGGCCGACGCCATGCTCGCCTGCGACCCGGTCGTCGCGGCCGGCGACGACGCGCTGCAGTCGGTGAGTCGTGGCCGCACGCGCGTCGTCATCAACCGCCACGTGCTGCCGATGGCGATGCAGGTCACCCGGCCCGATGCGAAAGTGCCGGTCGACGCGCTGCTCGCCAAGCTGGTCGCGGCCGCCGGTGACGACCGCGTCGCGGTCTTCGATGCGCAGATGCTTTCGCGGCGTGCGATGGGCGACACGATGGGGGCCAACATCGTGCTGCTCGGCTACGCCTGGCAGCTCGGGCTGGTGCCGGTCTCGGCCGCGGCGATCGAGCGGGCGATCGAGCTGAACGGCGTGGCGATCGAGGCCAACCGGCTGGCGTTCCGCCTGGGGCGCGCGGCCGCGCACGATCCGGCGGCGCTCGAAGGCGTGCTCGCCGCGGGCCCGGCGGCGACGAAGGCCGAAGAAGAGTCGCTCGCCGAACTGGTCGATCGGCTCGCGCATCGCTTGCGCGACTACCAGAACGAGCGCCACGCAGCCCGGCTGCGCACGCTCGTCGAACGCGTCGAGGCGGCCGAGCGGCCATTGCGCGCTGCCGGCGAGGAACTCGAACTTGCCCGGATCGTTGCGCGCAATTACGCGAAGCTGCTCGCGTACAAGGACGAGTACGAGGTCGCGCGGCTGTACACCTCCGAGGCCTTCCGGCGTTCGATCGACGAGCAATTCGAAGGCGAGTACTCGCTCAGCGTGCAACTGGCGCCGCCGTTGCTCGCACGACGCGGCCCCGACGGCCTGCCGCGCAAGATGCGCTTCGGGCCGTGGGTGTTTCCGGTCTTTCGCGCGCTCGCCTCGCTGCGCGGCTTGCGCGGCACCGCGTTCGACGTCTTCGGCTACACGCTCGAGCGCCGCGTGGAGCGGGCGCTGGCGCGCGACTACGAAGCGTTGGTCGAACAACTGCTCGCGCGGCTCGAACGCGAATCGCTGCCGGGCGCGTGCGCGCTGGCCGCCACGCCCGATGCCATTCGCGGCTACGGGCACGTGAAGATGCGCAACCTGGTGCAGGCGAAACGCCGAGAGTGGGCGCTCGCACGCGGCATGGGCTTCGATGCGCCGGCCTCGCCGGTCGTGCGGCGCGCGGTCGAGCAGGCGGCGGCGCCACCGGTCGCGCCCGCTTCGGTGGCCGTGCAGCGCATGCGCTGACACGCTCCTACAATCGGGCGACCACTTCTTCCGTCGCCGCCATGCCCGAAGACCGATTCGCCACGCGCCTGGCCGAGGCCGGCCGCGAAGGCGAAGCCTCGTTCGCCGCCGCCAACGTCGGCGTGCATCGCGCGTCGACCGTGCTGTTCGACTCGCTCGCCGCAACCGAGGCGGCCGGCGCCGCCGTCGCCGTCGGCCGCCGGCGCGCGACGACCTACGGCACCGTCGGCACGCCGACGACGATGGCGCTGATGGACGCGCTGTGCGAAATCGAGGGCGCCGGACACGCGGTGCGTGCCGGCCTGATGCCTTCGGGCCTGGCGGCGATCACCACGGCGCTGCTCGCCGTGCTCGCGCCGGGCGACCATCTGCTGGTTGCCGATTCGTCGTACGGGCCGACGCGCGTGTTCTGCGACTCCATGCTCGCGCGCCTGGGCGTGCGAACGAGCTACTACGATCCGACGATCGGCGCCGGCATCGAGGCGCTGCTGCGCGCCGAAACCCGGCTGATCTGGCTCGAGAGTCCGGGCAGCTACACCTTCGAGGTGCAGGACGTCCCGGCGATCTGCGCGATCGCACGCGAGCGCGGCATCGTGACGATGATCGACAACACCTGGGCGTCGCCGGTCTTTGCGCGGCCCTTCGACTGGGGCGTCGACGCGTCGGTGCTCGCGCTGACGAAGTACTGGGGCGGTCACTCCGACGTGCTGATGGGAGCGGTCGTCGCGCGCGAGGCGCTGTGGCCGAAGCTGTGGGACGCGGCGCGCCAGCTCGGACAGTGCGCGGGCGGCGACGACGCGTACCTGGTCCTGCGCGGGCTGCGCAGCATCGACGTTCGCATGCGACGACACGAGGCCAACGCGCTCGAGGTCGCGCACTGGCTCGAATCGCGCAGCGAAGTCTCGCGGGTGCTGTATCCCGCGCTGGCCTCGCACCCGCAGCACGCGCTGTGGCGGCGCGATTTTTCGGGCGCGAGCGGATTGTTCTCCTTCGAACTCGACCGCTCGCTCGTTTCGCCGCAGCGGGGTTGCGCTGCGCCGGACGGCACGACCGATGCGGGCGCCCACACCGCGCAAGAGCGAGAGCTCGAGCGGGCGGCGCTGGCGGCCTTGTGCGAGCGACGTCGTCACTTCGCGATCGGCTACTCGTGGGGCGGCTTCGAGAGCCTCGTCATGCCGGCACGCATCGATCGCATGCGAAGCGCCACGCCGTGGACGGGCGGCCCGCTGGTGCGGCTGCACGTCGGGCTGGAGGACGCTGCGGACCTGATCGCCGATCTCGCCGACGGCTTCGACGCGATGCACCGCGCGCTCGGCGAACGGTAGCGTCGGCTTCGACCGGCTTGCTCGACCCGCAGCGCTGGCGCGCCGGCGGCTGCGTGCCCCGCCCACTTCCGGACGTCAGGTCGCCGCGCTTTTCTGCCAGGGCCACTGCCGGCCCGGTTCGCGCCCGGTGACGAGATAGTCGAGCATGCCGGGATCGTGCAAGCCGATCTCGATGAAGCGACGCGCCGCGTCGCGGCCGGCGAACAGCAGCTCGTCCGCCTCGGCGAGTTTCCAGTCGTCGGTGGGCAGCAGCGTCTCGCGACCCGCGCGCAACACGAGCAGCGCGGTGGCTTCGATCCGCCGGCTGCGGTCGTGCGGGTCGCGCAACAGGTCGCCGAGCCGCAGCGCGCGGGCCGGCGGATCGCTGCGCGGGCGCGAAGACTGCCGGCGCCAGCCGCCGCCGGCGGGCACCCCGTGCTCGCAGACGGCGGGCGCCTGCTCGCGGTCGATGCGGATCTCCCACGTGGCCGGCGCCTGCTTTCCGCTGGCCTCGCGCAGCCGGTGGATCACCTGGTCGGCCCAGGCATCGGTCTGGCGGCGCACGTGGCCGAGGAAGCGCACCAGCAGCGGAGAGGTGAGCAGCGCCACGCATTCGTCGGCGATGATCTCGCTCGGGCGCATCAGCAGGTCGGCGCGGAAGTGCTCGAAGAGCACGGCGTTGTCGGCTTCGTTCTGTCGCATCACGACGAACAGCGACGGGTTGATCGATTGCGCGAGCCGCGCGATGGCGAGGTTGCGCAGGTCGCTCGCGGTGCCGACGACGATCGAGCGCGCCGCGGCGATGCCCGCACGATCGAGCGTCTCGCGTCGCGTGCCGTCGCCGGCGATCACCTCGATGCCGTCGGCGACGTCGGCCGGCGCTGCGGGCTCGATGACGCGCACTTCGGCGCCGTGCTCGTGCAGGCGATGCGCGACCGCGCGGCCGAAGCGGCCGTAGCCGCAGACGATCCACCCGCCGGCCGGTGGCGGCGCGAGTTCGCGCGCCAGCGGCGTTCCGCGCAGCGCCGTAAGCCAGTCGAACAGGCGATAGCCGCCGGGGGCGCGCAGCGCCAGCGCCAGCTGCTCGGCGAAGGCGACGAAGGGGTCGACGATGCGCGGCGTGCCGAAGGCCTGCATCAGCGTCGCCGTCTCCTCGGTGTGCGAGCGGGCGATCATCGTCGCGCGCGGATTGAGCAGCGAAGTGGTGATCGCCGCCGCCACGTTGGCCGCGTCGTCGTTGGTCAGCGCGAGCACCGCGCGGCAGCACGGGTGGCGCACGCCGGCGCGCACCAGCGCCTGCGGGCGGCTGGCGTCGTCCTGGATCGCGACGACGTCGTTGCGGAAATCCTCGAGTTCGAGCACCTGCACGCGGGCCGGGTTGATCTCGACGACGACGAAGCGCATGCCGAGACGATCGAAGATCCGCGTCAGCCGCAGGCCGGTGTCGCCGCAGCCGAGCACCAGCAGGAAGGGTTCGGCGATGCCGCGCACGCGGCGCTCGAAGCGCAGCGCGGCGATCGCGCGCAGGAACGAGCCGTCCTGCACGGAGGCGAGCACCGTCAGGAGCGTGTAGGTCCAGGCCACCACCGACAGGTAGATGACGAAGGTCGCCCACATCCGCTGCGCGTCGGAAAAGGCTGCGGGCACTTCACCGAAACCGATCGTCGTCGCCGTGTAGGTGACGAAGTAGAACGCATGGAAGAAGCCCAGCGGCGCGCTGGGCCGGCCGTCGGCGTCGACGCCGGGAACGAGCGTGAATCCGCCCACCGAGATCGCGAACACGACGGTGACGAACAGCAGCGGGACGCGCAATCGGCGCAGCAGCAGGTTGAGCACGCTGGCGTGCGGCAGCGCGGCGGCGCGCGGTATCGTGCCTTCGCCCGACAGTGCGCCGGCGTCGACGGCCGCCGGCGCAGCGGCCGACGCAGCGGCCGAGGCATCCTGCGGCGCCGTGTCCGGCGCGGTCTGCGCTGCGGCTGCGGCCTGCGTGCTCGGCGACTGCGCGGCGCCGGTCGCCGGGGCAGGAGCTCCGTCGGGCATTCGCTTTCCCCGAACGGCCTGGTCAGCGCCGGAACATCAGCGTTTCGGTGACGAGCAGCACCACCGACACGGCGTTGGCCAGCAGCGCACCGGCGGCCAGCGAGACGACGCTGGCGATGACGTCCGCTTCGGCGTGTCCGACCTGCACGTGCGTGCCCCACGTCCACACGATGGCGGCGATCAGCAGCTGCACGTCGGCCACCAGGCTCGAGGCCAGGTGGATCGCCCCGAGCTGCGTGCGGTCGCCGAGCTTCAGGATCGTCGCGATGACGTTGACGACGATCGCGGCGAACAACTCGCTCACCTCGTGGTGCGCGGCCACGTCCAGGTTGCCGTAGACGAAGCCGAAGTTCAGCGTCGCCGCCAGCAGGATGAAGAAACCGAAGACGACCTTGCCGGTGTTCATAGGGGTTCCCGGGATACGGAGCGGCGTGTTGCAACGCAGCCTGGCCGTCGCGAACGCAGCGCTTCGCGCCGAGTGTACTTCGGCCGCCGTGCGTCGACGCGTCGTTTCGCCGCACGGCATCGCCGCGCAACCGGTCGGCCGGCCGTGCAGATACGGCGCACGCTGCGCCGGCCGATGCCTACAATCGTGGACAGTCCCGGGCAACGGCGCCCGGTCCGAGCGAAACTTCGACGACAGGTTGCGACGATGCCCACTCGACCCAATCCTTACCGCGAGGATCTCGACCGCAATGCTGCGAACTACGTTCCGCTGACGCCGACCAGCCTGGTTCGCTGGGCCGCTGACGTCTTCCCGGATCGCTGCGCGGCCATCCACGGTGCGCAGCGCTTCACGTGGGCGCAGATGCGCGAGCGCGCGCTGCGCCTGGCGTCGGTCCTCGCCGCGCGCGACATCGGCGCCGGCGACACGGTCTCGGTGCTGCTGCCGAACACGCCGCCGATGCTCGATGCGCACTTCGGCGTGCCGCTGACCGGCGCCGTGCTGAACACGATCAACACGCGGCTGGATGCGTCGACCGTCGCATTCCAGCTGCGTCATTCGGGCGCGAAGGTGTTCGTCGTCGATCGGGAGTTTGCGCCGCTTGCGAGCGAGTCACTGGCCCTGCTGGCCGAGCAGGGGCGCCCGCGCCCCTTCGTCGTCGACGTCGACGACCCCGTCTACCAGGGCGGCGGCGAACGGGTGGGCGAGGTCGACTACGAGGCCTGGCTCGCCTCGGGCGATCCGTCGCACGGCTGGGCGCTGCCCGAGGACGAATGGGACGCGATCGGGCTGAACTACACGTCGGGCACCACCGGCGACCCGAAGGGCGTCGTCGTGCATCACCGGGGCGCCTACCTGAACGCGGTCGGCAACGTGCTCGCGTGGTCGCTGCCCCGGCACCCGGTCTACCTGTGGACGCTGCCGATGTTCCACTGCAACGGCTGGTGCTTCCCGTGGACGATCCCGGCAGTGGGCGGCACGAACGTCTGCCTGCGCCGCGTCGAGGCCAGGACCATTCTCGACCTCGTGCGCGAGCATCGCGTCACGCACTACTGCGGTGCACCGATCGTGCACGGTTCATTGATCGACGCGCCTGCGCAATGGAAGGAGGGCATCGACTGGAAGGTGTGCGCGATGGTGGCCGGTGCGGCACCGCCGGCGGCGATGATCGAGGGCATGGAGCGCATGGGCTGGGAGGTCACGCACGTGTACGGCCTCACCGAGGTGTACGGACCGGCGGCGGTCTGCGTCAAGCACGAGGCGTGGAACGAACTGGAGCTGGCCGGGCGCGTCGAGCGCAATGCGCGCCAGGGCGTGCGCTACCAGGTGCAGGAAGGACTCACCGTCGTCGATCCGCAGACGATGCAGCCGGTGCCGTCCGACGCCGAGACGATGGGCGAGGTCGTCTTCCGCGGCAACATCGTGATGAAGGGCTACCTGAAGAACGGCAAGGCCACGAGCGACGCCTTCGCGGGCGGCTGGTTCCATACCGGCGACCTCGGCGTCCTCTATCCCGACGGATACGTGAAGCTGAAGGACCGCGCGAAGGACGTGATCATCTCGGGCGGCGAGAACATCAGTTCGATCGAGGTGGAGGACGCGCTGTACAAGCACCCCGCGGTGCTGGCCTGCGCCGTCGTCGCCAGGCCCGACGAGCGGTGGGGCGAGACGCCGCTGGCCTTCGTCGAGTTGCGCGCCGAGCGCGTGCCGCGCACGCCCGACGAAGGCAAGGCGCTGGCCGACGAGCTGATCGAGCACTGCCGGGCGCACCTGGCGCGCTACAAGGTTCCGCGCGAAGTGCGCTTCGGGCCGGTGCCGAAGACGTCGACCGGGAAAATCCAGAAACACGTCCTGCGCGCGCTGGCGAAGTCGGCTTCGGCGATCGGCTGAGGCGCAATCGCCTCGCCCGCGGGCCGCCCGGGGTCGACAGTACAATCGCGGTCCATGTTACCCGAGCAGAAGTCGCGTCTCGCCGAATCGCTGCGCAGCGCCGCGCGCCGAGTCATCGAGCAGTCGGGCCTCGACATCGACGTGCCGACGATCGAGCTCGAGCGCCCGAAGCAGCCCGAACACGGCGACCTCGCGTCGAATCTCGCGTTGCAGCTCGCCCGGCCGTTGAAGTCGAACCCCCGGTCGGTCGCCGCGCAGCTGAAAGACGCGCTCGAGCGCGAAGGCGGCGACGCTGCGGCGCTGGTCGAATCGGTCGAAATCGCCGGGCCGGGCTTCCTGAACCTGCGTCTGCGCGCCGAAGCGAAGCGCGCCGTGATCCGGCGCGCGTTGGCCGACGCCGCCGGCTTCGGCCGCGGCGGGCGCGGCGACGGACGCGAGGTGATCGTCGAGTTCGTCTCGGCGAACCCCACCGGGCCGCTGCACGTCGGCCACGGTCGCCAGGGCGCCCTCGGCGATGCGCTGTCGGCGCTGCTCGAAGCCGACGGCTGGCGCGTGACGCGCGAGTTCTATTACAACGACGCCGGCGCGCAGATCGACAACCTCGCGCGCTCGGTGCAGGCGCGCGCGCGCGGCATCGACACCGACGACCCGCGCTTTCCGGTCGACGGCTATCGCGGCCAGTACATCGTCGACATCGCAGCCGACTATCTCGCGGGCGCCAGTGTCGCGGCCGAGCAGCTCGAACCGGTGCGCGGCGCCGGCGATCCCGACGATCTCGAGGCGATCCGCCGCTTCGCCGTCGCCTATCTGCGCCACGAGCAGGACATCGACCTGCGCGCCTTCGGCGTGCGCTTCGATCGACATTATCTCGAGTCGTCGCTGTACGCCGACGGCCGCGTGCAGGCGACCGTCGACGCGCTGCGTCGCAGTGGCCACACCTACGAGGAAAGCGGCGCGCTGTGGCTGCGCACCACCGGTTTCGGCGACGACAAGGACCGCGTGATGCGCAAGTCCGACGGCGCCTATACCTACTTCGTGCCCGACATCGCCTATCACGTGGCGAAGTGGGAGCGCGGCTTCGCGCGTGCGATCAACGTGCAGGGTTCGGATCACCACGGCACGGTGGCGCGCGTGCGCGCGGGCCTGCAGGCGCTCGACATCGGGATCCCGCAGGGCTATCCCGACTACGTGATGCACAAGATGGTCACCGTGATGCGCGGCGGCGAGGAGGTGAAGATCTCCAAGCGCGCGGGCACGTACGTCACGCTGCGCGATCTCATCCTGTGGACCGGCGAGGTGCGCGACGAAGACGGCAGTCTTCGCGTCGACGAGCAGCGCGGTCGCGACGCGGTGCGCTTCTTCCTCGTCTCGCGCAAGGCCGACAGCGAGTTCGTCTTCGACGTCGACCTCGCGCTGGCGCGCACCGACGAAAACCCCGTCTACTACATCCAGTACGCGCACGCACGCATCTGCTCGGTGCTTGCGCAGTGGGGCGGCGACGCGCAGGCGCTGGCGACGTCGGTCGCCGCCGGCGACGTTGCGCTCGCGCCGTTGAGCAGCGCGCGCGAGTTCGCCTTGTGCGCGCGCATCGCTGCGTTCCCGCAGACCCTCCAGGCGGCGGTCGACGAACTGGCGCCCCACGCGATCGCTTTCTATCTCAAAGACTTAGCGGCTGAACTTCACTCTTACTATAATGCCGAGCGTGTGCTCGTCGACGACGAGGCGACGCGACTGGCACGGTTGGCGCTGCTGCTGGCCGTGCGGCAGGTGTTTCGCAACGGCCTGGCGCTGCTCGGCGTGTCGGCCCCCGAGAGAATGTAAATGGTGGATCGCGTCGTACGCCCCAGCGCTCGCCGCCGCGCACGCGGCGGCACCCTGCTCGGCTTTCTGGTCGGCTTGATCGCCGGACTGTCGATCGCCGTCGTCGTGGCGATGATCGTCACGCGCGCCCCGGTGCCTTTCGTCGACAAGAGCAATCGCGTGGCCGAACCGGCGCTCGAGCCGAAGTCGCTGTCCGAAGCGCCCGACCCCAATGTTCCGCTGCATGCGAAGGCGCCCCCGGCGCAGGCGACGGCCGCTTCGCCGGCCGCTTCGTCGCCCGCCGCGGGGGCGTCCGCTGCGGTCGGCGCCGCGCCGGCGGCGCCGATCGTCGCGTCGGCGCCGTCGTCCGCCGCTGCGGCCGCGGCGCAGGGCGACGCAAGCTACCTGCTGCAGGCGGGCGCTTTTCGCTCGTCGTCGGAAGCGGAGAGCATGAAGGTCCGGCTTGCATTGATCGGCTTCGAGGCGCGAGTGCTCGATGCGCAGGTCAACGGCCAGACGCTGTATCGTGTACGCGTCGGACCCTACGCGCAGCTCGATTCGATGAACCGGGCGCGTGCGCGCCTGGCCGAGAACGGAATCGAGGCGTCGGTGGTCCGGCAGCGATGAAACCTTCGCGAGCCGTGTTTCGCGCGCGGCACGCGAACCTTTCGGGACGCCCCATGATCGACACGCGCAGACGAAGCCTGATTTCCGCCGGCACCGCGCTGGCCGCCACCGCCGCGATGCCCGTGGCGCGCGCGCAGTCCGCACCCGTCGAGGGCCGCGACTATCGGCTGGTCGTGCCGCCGCAGCCCACCGAGGCGCCCGAGGGCAAGATCGAGGTCATCGAGTTCTTCTGGTACGGCTGCCCGCACTGCAACGCGCTCGAGCCGCTGCTCCGGCAGTGGGTGGCGAAGCTGCCGTCCGACGTCTACTTCAAGCGCGTGCACGTTCCGTTCGGCGACCGGCGACACCAGCAACTGTTCTACACGCTCGAATCGATGGGAGTCGCCGAGAAGCTCGACGGCGTCGTCTTCGGCGCCATCCACGTCGACGGCAACCGGCTGGACACGACCGACAAGATGGTCGCGGTGCTCTCGAAACACGGCGTCGACAAGGACCGGTTCCTCGACACCTGGAAGTCGTTCGCGGTGCGAACGAAGATGGCGCGCGCCGCGCAGCTCACGCAGGCCTACGGGGTCGACGGCGTGCCCGCGATGGCGGTTGCCGGCAAGTACTACACGGCGCCGAGCCTGGCCGGCTCGAACGCCGGCGCATTGCGCGTCATCGACTGGCTGGTGCAGAAGGAGCGCCAGTCGGAGAAGTAGCGCCGTGCCGGCCGGCCCGGGCGCGGCGCAGGGTGCGATGCGCATCGTGTCGCTCGTGCCCAGCCTCACCGAACTGCTGTGCCAGCTGGGTCTGCGCGATCGCCTGGTCGGGCGGACGGGTTTCTGCATCCACCCGCGCGAGGCGCTGCGCGACGTGCCGCGGGTCGGCGGCACCAAGGACGTGGACGTCGAGCGCGTCCGCGCGCTCGCCCCGACGCACGTCGTCGTCAACGTCGACGAGAACGAGAAGCCCGTCGTCGAGCGCATCGCCGAGTTCGTTCCGCAGATCGTCGTCACGCACCCGATCACGGTCGACGACAACGTCGCGCTGATCGAGTCCTTCGGCGAGCGCTTCGGCGTGCGCGACGTCGCGCAGCGGATCGCCGATCGGCAGCGCGAGGCGCTGCACCGGGTGCGCACGCGCCGTTTCGCCCCGCTCGACGTGCTCTACCTCATCTGGAAGGACCCGTGGATGAGCATCGGCAGCGAGACCTTCATCGCGCACATGCTCGCCGCCGTCGCGCTGCGCTCGGTCGTCGTCGACGCGCAGCCGCGCTATCCGCAGGTCGACGACCCGTCGGTCGATGCGCGCGACGCGCGCGTCGTGCTGCTGTCGTCGGAGCCCTATCGTTTCCTCGAACGGCATCGGCGCGCGCTGCAGCACGCCGCCGGGGCCGATGCGCCGATGTTCGCGACGATCGACGGCGAGATGACGTCCTGGTACGGAACCCGCGCGATCGACGGATTGCACTACCTGCTGGGCTATCGCGACGCGCTCGAGCGCGCACTCGATGCCCGCGATGCGACGAAGGAGAAACGCGGATGAACGGCATGCGGCTCGCGGCATCGACCGCCTTCGTTGCGCTGTGCCTGGCGCTGGGCGCCTGCTCGAGCCCGAAGGGCACGCGAGCCGCGTCACCGGGCGCCGCTGGCGGCAGCGATGCGATCGCCGCGGGTGGCGGCTACTACCTCGACGACGGCCCCGGCCGGCTTTCGCCGGCGGACGTCGCCGCCATTCCCGACGCCGTGCCGCGCGCCGAACCCGTGCTGCTGCGCACGGCGCGGCCGTACACGGTGTTCGGCCGCACCTACACGCCGATGACCGTGCGCGCGCCGTATCGCGAGCGCGGAACGGCCTCGTGGTACGGACGTCGCTACCACGGCAAGCCGACCTCCAGCGGCGAACCCTACGACATGTACGCGATGACCGCCGCTCATCCGACGCTGCCGATTCCGAGCTACGTGCGGGTCACGCGCGTCGCCGACGGCCGAAGCGTCGTCGTCCGTGTGAACGATCGCGGCCCGTTCCTGCAGAACCGGCTGATCGACCTCTCGTACACGGCCGCGGCGAAGCTCGGATTCGTCGAAGCGGGAAGCGCCGAGGTCGAGGTCGAGGCGATCACCCGGTTCGACGAGCGCGGGGCGACGGTGCTGGCGGCGGCCGAAGGCACCGATGCGCCGCAGGGCGCGGCGTCGGACGTTGCGCTCGGGCCGGCCGCTGCCGAGCCGGTCGCCGACGAACCGGTCAGGGGTATCGCCACCGCATCTGCCGACGCTTCTGCCGCGGCTGCGTCGACGGCTTCGTCGACCGCTTCTTCGTCTTCGGTCGACCCGTCGGTCGCTGCCGCTGGCCCGCCGGCAGCGCCTGCCCGACTGGTCGTCGAGACGAGTTTTGCCGACGGCGCCCGGCCTGCGGGCGCGGCGTCGCAGCCGGCCTACGACCCGAGTCCGGCGGGCCGCCCGGGCTTCTGGCTGCAATTCGGCGCCTTCGCTTCGGCCGACGGTGCGCGCGCTGCGCTCGAGCGTCTGCGCCGCGAGTTGGCGTGGCTGGGCGCCGGCTTCGATCTGCGCTACGAGGGCGGCTTGTACAAGGTGCAGGCCGGCCCGTGGCCGCAGCGCGAACACGCACTGAAAGCGGCCGCCCGCGTGCGGGCTGCCAGCGCGGTGCAACCGTTCCCGATCTTCCGGTGATGCCCGCGGCCGGCGCGGGCGCGGCGCTGCGAACCGCAGCGTGCCTGCCTCTGCCGGGCATCGCGTCGATCGAAACGCTGCGATCCAGGGCGCGGCTGCCGCATTCCCGGTCGACGCGTCAGAAGTCCTCTGCGTCCGCGGCGCGGTCCTGCGCGTCGGGAGACTGCGCTCCCGTCTCGCGCGCGGCGGCCAGCGCCAACGCGTACAGCTTCCTGCGCGGCACGCGCGTGATGCGCCCTGCCAGGCGGACGGCGCGGCTGAGCGGCATTTCCGCGAGCAGCTCCGACAGCAGCGCACCGACGTCGACTTCGGCCGCGCCGGCGCCGGCAGCCGTTTCGTCGTCGGTCCGCGCGGGCGGTGCGCCCGGTGCGACGACGAGCACGTATTCGCCGCGCAGCCGGTTCTCGTCGGTCTCGATCCAGGCGAGTGCGTCGGCGACGTCGCAGACGTGGATCTCCTCGAAGCGCTTGGTCAGCTCGCGGCCGATGGCGACGCGCCGGCCGCTGCCGGCCGTGCGCGCGATCGCCGCCAGCGTCTGCGCGATCCGGTGCGGCGCTTCGAACACCACGAACGGGTGCGGCATCGCGCCGAGCCGGGCGAGACGCTCGTCGCGCGCCTTCGGGCGCGCCGGCAGGAAGCCCTCGAAGTGGAAGGGCCCTTCGACGAGGCCGCTCGCCGAGACCAGCGCGAGCAGCGCCGAGGGTCCGGGTACCGGAACGACCCGATGCCCCGCGACGCGCACCGCATCGACGATGCGTGCCCCGGGGTCGCTGACGGCCGGCGTTCCCGCATCGCTCACGAGTGCGACGCTGCGACCGGCGTGCAGCGCCTCGACGATGCGCTGCGCTGCGGCCCGCTCGTTGTGCCGGTGTGCCGACATCGTCTGCGGGTGCGCATCCAGGTGATCGAGCAGCACGCGCGTCGTGCGCGTGTCCTCGGCGGCGACCAGGTCGACCGTTCGCAGCACGTCGGCCGCACGGCCTCCGATGTCCGACAGATGTCCGATCGGAGTGGCCACTACATATAATGATCCCGGCTCGACGCCGCTGGTCGGGCCGCTCATCGAATCGCCGCGCTGATGCCCGACACGTCCACTTTCCCGCACTCCACCCGGCGTTGGCTGCTGCGCGCGCTGCTCGGTGCCGGCGCGCTGGCTGCGCCCGCATTCTCGGCGCTGGCGCAGCGCGAGACAAGCGCACCGGAAGTCGAAGGCCGTGGCCGCGCATCGCGCGAGCGCACGCGCTTCGGCAGCGGCTCGATCGGCATCGCGCTGTTCGTTCCGCCCACCGAAGGCATCTACCGGCGCGCCACGGGCGCGCTGGTCGAAGGGGTACGCGCGGCGCACGTGCGCGACGGTTCGGGCATCACCGTCGAGGTCGCGGAGATCGACGACGACCTGATCGCCCTGCGCGGCCTGTACGACGAACTGCTGCAGCGCGGCTTCTCGCTCGTCATCGGTCCGCTCACGCGCGATGCCGTCGCTCTCATCGCCGACGCAGGCGCGCCGCCGGTGTTCACGCTTGCGCTGAACCAGGGCGAAGGCCATTCGCTGCCGCCGAACATGCTGGCGCTCGGCCTGTCGATCGAAGCCGAGGCGCGCCAGGCCGCCTCGATCGCCTACGACGAAGCAGCGCTCGTCGCGCCGCGCCCGCGCGCCGCGGTCGTCCAGGACGACACGCCGCTGGCGGCGCGCAGTGCAGCGGCTTTCGCCGAACGCTGGCGCGAGCGCGGCGGCGACGTCTTCGATCCGATCGAAGCGCCCGCGAACGTGAGTTCCGGCCGGATGCGAGCGAAGCTCGCGCCGCTGCGCGCCGACGTCCATCTCATCGCCGGCCAGCCGGTGCTGGCAGAGGCGGTCCGCATTGCCGTCGGGCCGCGCGCGGCGATCTACGGTACCTCGCGCCTGAACACCGGCGCGGTGCTCGGCCAACCGGCGGACGCCTTGCCGCTGCGCTCGCCGCAACTCGACGGCGTGCGTTTCGTCGACCTTCCATGGCGCGTGCAGCCCGACGCGCCGGCGGTGATGGCCTATCCGCGTCCTGCCGACATGAACCTCGAGTTGCAGAAGCTCTACGCGCTGGGCATCGACGCGTTCCGCGTTGCGCGGCTGCTCGTCGACCGTGCACCGCGGATCGACCTCGACGGCGTCACCGGCCGCTTGCGCCTGTCGGCCGACGGCACGATGTTCACGCGCGAGGGCGTGCTCGTGGAATACCGCGACGGCGTCGCCGTTCCGGTCGCGCCGCCGTGACGCGTCGCTCGCCGATGCAGGCCCGCGGCGACGTCGCCGAAGAACGCGCGCTCGCGTTCCTGGTCGGCGAAGGCCTGTCGCTCGTCGAGCGCAACCCGGCGAGCCGTTTCGGCGAGATCGACCTCGTCATGCGCGACGCTTCCGGCATCGTCTTCGTCGAAGTGCGCGCGCGGGCGAGCGCCGGTTTCGGCGGTGCGGCGGCTTCGGTCGACGCGGCCAAGCAGCGGCGCCTGCAGCGCGAGGCGCAGCGCTGGATGAATCGCCGCTTCGGCGATCGATGGCCGCCGTGCCGTTTCGACGTCTGCGCCTTCGAGGGAACGCGCCTGGACTGGATCCGCGGCGCGTTCTGAGGTCGCCCCGCGGGCGACGTCCTGCGCCGGCGCTCAGGGCTCGCGCACGTCGCACCGTATAATCGCCGCGACCTTCACAGCCGCTGTGTGCGCACCGCCCGCGTGTGCCACGCGCGAGGCGGCCCGCGAATGAGCCTCACCGACCGCATCCGCCAGCAGTTCGAAGACAGTGCAGCGCTCAAGCGCGATGCAGCCGGGGCGCTCGCTGCGCCGATCGCCACTGCGGTCGAGCGCATCACGGCCGCGCTCGCCGGCGATCGAAAGCTCCTCGTCTGCGGCAATGGCGGGTCTGCCGCCGACAGCCAGCACCTGGCCGCCGAGCTCGTCGGCCGCTACGAGCGCGAGCGGCCCGAGCTCGCCGCCATCGCGCTCACCACCGACACGTCGATCCTCACGGCGGTGGCGAACGACTATGCGTTCGAGCAGGTCTTTGCCCGGCAGGTTCGCGCGCTCGGGCGCGAGGGCGACGTGCTCGTCGCGATCTCCACCAGCGGCAATTCGCCGAACGTGGTGGCGGCGGTCGAGGTCGCCCGCGAGCGCGATCTCGTCGTCGTCGCGCTCACCGGCCGCGGCGGCGGGCGCATCGCCGGCATGCTGGGCGAGAAAGACGTCCTGCTGTGCGTGCCGCACGACCGCACGGCACGCATCCAGGAAGTGCACCTGCTGATCCTTCACTGCCTGTGCGACGGCATCGACGCGTCGCTGCTCGGCGACGAGCGATCGGCGATCGAAGAGGAAATCGAATGAACGCTGTGTCCACGAAGAACGCGCGCCTGCGCCGGTCGCTGCTCGTCGCCGGCGTGCTCGCCGCGTCGCTCGGCGCCTCGGGGTGCCTGCCGGTGGTCGCCACCGGCGCTGCGGTCGGCACGCTCGCTGCGCTCGACCGGCGCACGGTCGGCGCGCAGACCGAGGACCAGGCGATCGAGCTGAAGGCTGCCGCGCAGATCCGCGACCGCATCGGCAGCGGCGTGAGCGTCACCAGCTACAACCGCAAGGTGCTGCTCACCGGCCAGGTGGCGAACGAGCGCGACAAGCGCACGGCGGAGGCGATCGTCGCCGACCTGCCCAACGTGCGTTCGATCCACAACGAATTGCAGATCGCCGGCGTTCCTTCGATGAGCACCAGTGCCGCCGATGCAGCGATCACCGCGCGCGTGAAGGCCGCATTCTTCGACGCCCCCGATCTGCAGGCGAACACCATCAAGGTCGTGACCGAAGCGGGCACCGTCTACCTGATGGGGCTCGTGTCGCACCGCGAGGCCGACCGCGCGGCGCAGGTCGCCAGTCGCGTCGCCGGCGTGCAGCGCGTCGTCACCGTCTTCGAGTTCATCACCGAAGAGGAAGTCGCGCGCTCGAAGGCGCAGTCGAAGTCGCGGTAGAGACGAACGCCGCGCGTGCGCCCGCCGACGCGCGGACGGATGCGCCGGCGCGTCCGACGAGCGGCTCGTTTCGACGACGGCTGCGTGCGGGAAACGGCGGACAATTCGCGCATCGTTTCGCGGAGCCGGCCTCCGGTGATGGCATGACCAACGTGTTGATCGCTGCAGTGGCGGTGCTCGTCGTCGCGCTCGTCTGGGGCGTGTCGGTCTTCAACCGCTTCGTCGAGTTGCGCAATCGCTGGCAGAACGCCTATGCGCAGATCGACGTGCAACTGAAGCGTCGCTACGACCTGATCCCGAATCTCGTCTCGGCCACGCGCGCCTATCTCGCGCACGAACGGCAGACGCTCGAGGCGGTGATCGCCGCGCGCCAGCGTGCGAGCGACGCGAGCGATGCGGCGCGTTCGCGGCCACGCCACAAGCCGACGCTCGATGCGCTCGATGCCGCCGAAGTCGCGCTCGCGTCGCCGCTGTCTCGACTGATGGCACTCGTCGAGCAATATCCGAAGCTGCAGGCCGACGAGACGGTGCACAGACTCACCGAGGAGCTGCGCAGCACCGAGAACCGGATCGGCTTTTCGCGCCAGGCCTTCAACGACCAGGTCACGACCTACAACACCGCGATCGAGTCCTTCCCCGCGTCGCTCGTCGCCACCCTCTGCGGATTCCGGCGTTCGAGCACGCTGCGCGCGACCGCCTCGGCGGCCGAGCGACAGCCCGTTGCGGTAGCCCTCTGAGCCGGCGCCGCGCGCGATGGACTTCTTCGCCCACCAGGATCGGGCGCGGATGCGCTCGCGTCGTCTCGCGGCGCTGTTCGGGCTCGCGCTGGTCGCGGTCGTCGTCGCGGTCGACCTCGCGGCCCTCGCGGCATGGTCGCTGTTCGCCGGACGCTTCGCGCCGCCGCGCTTCTTCCTCGAGACGAACACCTTCGTCACGTTGCTGATCGTCGTCGGCGGCGCGTGGATCGAGACGCAGCGGCTGCGCGACGGCGCCGGCGCACTGGCCGAACGGCTCGGCGCACGCGCACTGGACGAAGCCGAGCCTTCGCATCGGCGGCTGCGCGACGTCGCCGAGGAGGCGGCGATCGGCGCCGGCGTTCCGGTGCCGGCGCTGTACGTGCTCGACGATCCGTCGATCAATGCGCTCGCCGCGGGTCCGAGCCCGGCGCACGCGGCGGTCGTCGTCACCCGCGGCGCGCTCGAGCGCCTCGAGCGCGCCGAATTGCAGGGCGTGGTCGCGCACGAGATCGCGCACATCGTCGGCGGCGACAGTGCGACGAATGCGCAACTCGCCGGTTGGCTGTACGGGCTGCTGTCGCTGCACCTGCTCGGCACGCGAATGCTCGCGGCGGGCTTCGCCGGGAGCGATTCGGTGCGGCGCTTCGTTCCGCTGCGCGGCGCACTCGCCGTTGCCGGGGTGCTGGTGTCCGCGGTCGGGTGGCTCGGCGTCGCGGCCGCGCAGTTGCTGCGCGCCGGCATCAGTCGGCAGCGGGAGTTTCTCGCCGACGCGCTGGCCGTGCAGTTCACCCGCGATCGCGACGGGCTGGGCGGCGCGCTGCGCCGGATCGCCGGCGAGAAGCCGGTCGCGCTGCGCGCCGGGTATGCGCCGCTCGTGTCGCATTTCCTGCTCGTGCCGCCGGTGATCGGCGGCGAGCGCCTGGGCATGCACCTGAGCACCCACCCGCCGCTGCGCGAGCGCATCCAGCGTCTCTATGGGCGCCCGATGCCGCCGCTCGCGGCAACCGGCGAATCCGATCGGCGGGAGGCGGCGCCGCCGCAGGGCGCGCATGCACCGTCGCAGGCGGTGGCGGTCGGGTTCGCCGCCGCCGCGGGCTGTGCGTCCGGCCACGGGGACGGTGCGCCGCTCGACTGCGCCTACCACGAGACGGCCAGCTACGTCCCGGCGGATCTGTGGCCGGTCGACGCCGGCGCGTTGCTCGCGCTCGACGGCGCCGCGACGACGCCGGTTTCCCCCGCCGCCCCGCAGGACGCCCGTTCGGCGGCTTCCCGCCTCGTCGAGCGGATTCGCTGTCCTTCGCTCGGCCAGGACAGCGCCGGGCGCTGGCTCGAGGCGCTGGTCATGGGGGCGACGAGCGCCGATCCCGCAGCCGGAGGCGACGAGCCGGAAATGCGGGCGGCACTTGCCTGGCTGCTCTCGCCGCAGGGCGCCGCGCTGCGCGTGCCGCTGCTCGAGTTGCTGCTGGCGCGCGTGCGGCGCTGGAGCAGCGCGCAGCGCCGCGAGTTGCTCGATCGCTGCCGGCGCGCCGTCGAGCGAGATGGACGCGTCGAGTCGTCCGAATGGGCCTACTTCACGCTGGCACGGCATCGGCTGCTGCCGGCGTCGCCGAACGCGCAGCGCTCGCGCCGGGCGAACGTTTCGCGCGCTGAACACAGTCGCGCGCTCGCCGCGCTGTTCGCGATGGCCGCGGCGATCGGCGAGGCGTCGGCGCGCACCCCGCGCGACGCGCTCGCCGACGCCGCCGCGCTGCTCGACGTGCCGCCGCCCGCGGCGACGCCCGACGAAGTCGGCACCGAAGAACTCACGCGTGCGCTCGACGTCCTGCTCGCGTTGCCGCCGCTGTCGAAGCCGATCCTGCTGAAGGTGTTGCGCGCCGTGGCCCGCACGCCCGGGGATCCGAACTACGAAGCCTTCCTGCGTGCGGTGGCGGCGGCCATCGACTGCCCGGCACCGCGCGGCACGCCCGCTTCGCCGCGCGCGGGTGCGCGTTCGATGCGCGCCGCCTTCGCGCCTGCGCCGGCGGTACGCCCCTTCGGGACCGCACCCCTGCAGCCGACCGACGCCGACGCGCTGAGCGTCTGATCGCGCAGCGGGCGCGCCGGCCGCTGGCGCGGACGCAGAGCACGGACGCACCGCACGGACGCACCGCGCGGACGCACCGCGCGGACGCACCGCGCGGCAGCGCTCTTCGCGCCTCGCCCCGTGTGCCAGAATCGACGGCGGCACTTCCCGAGGCACCGCAGATGCAAGGTGAGCACGACAACGACGCAGGCCCCGACCCGCGCGGCGGCGCCGGCGCGCGCGTCGTGAGGATCGGCGGCGCCAGCGGTTTCTGGGGCGACAGCGCGCTCGGTGCACCGCAACTCGTCGCGCACGGCGAAGTCGATTATCTCGTCTTCGACTACCTCGCCGAGACGACGATGTCGATCCTCGCCGGGGCGCGCCTGCGCAATCCCGACGCCGGATATGCCACCGACTTCGTCGAGATCGCGATGAAGCCGGTGCTGCGCGACGTCGCCGCACGCGGCATTCGGGTGATCAGCAACGCCGGCGGCGTGAACCCGCATGCGTGCGCGCGCGCGCTGCAGGCGCTCGCCGGCGAGCAGGGCGTCGAACTCGCGGTCGCCGTCATCGAAGGCGACGACGCGCTGGGGCTGGTCGGCGGGTTGCGCGAAACCGCGTCGCGCGAAGGACGCGGCGAATGCGTCGACGTCGACGGCCGGCCGGTGCCGCCGAGCCTGCTGAGCGCCAACGCGTACCTCGGCGCGCTGCCGATTCGCGCGGCGCTGGAAGCCGGCGCGCAGGTCGTCGTCACCGGTCGCTGCGTCGACTCGGCGGTGACGCTCGGCGCACTGATGCACGCCTTCGGCTGGTCGCCCGACGATTACGACCGGCTCGCCGCCGGCAGCCTTGCCGGGCACCTGATCGAATGCGGCTGCCAGGCAACCGGCGGACTGCACACCGACTGGGACACGGTTGCCGACTGGCCGAACATCGGCTACCCGGTCGTCGAGTGTTTCGACGACGGCAGCTTCGTCGTCACGAAGCCGCCGGGCACCGGCGGCAAGGTCTCGCGTTCCGTCGTGGCCGAGCAGCTGCTCTACGAGATCGCAGACCCGGCCGCGTACCGGCTGCCCGACGTCGTCTGCGATTTCACGCAGGTGCGGCTCGGCGACGACGGCGCCGAGCGCGTGCGCGTGACCGGCGCCCGCGGCAGCGCGCCCGATGGGCGGTACAAGGTGAGCGCGACCCACGTCGACGGCTACCGCTCGAGCGCGCTGCTGACGATCGTCGGCTTCGACGCCGTCCCGAAGGCGCGGCGTACCGGCGAGGCGATCCTCGCCCGCACGCGCGCGATGTTCGAACGGCTCGGCTGGCCCGACTACAGGGCATCGCTCGTCGAGGTGCTCGGATCGGAGTCGAGCTACGGGCCGCATGCGAACGGGGCGCTTCAGGCCTCGCGCGAGGCGGTGCTGCGCGTCAGCGTGCGCCATGCGAAACGGGAGGCGCTCGAGCTGTTCGCGCGGGAAATCGCCCCGGCCGGAACGTCCTGGGCGCCCGGAACCACCGGCGCGTCGGGACGGCCTGCCGTTTCCCCGTCGATCCGCCAGGTCGCCTTGTTCCTCGACAAGGCGCGATTCGCCCCGGTCGTCGTCTTTCGCGGCGAGCGCTTGCCGGTGCCGATCCCGGAGGCGAAGGCGAAAGCAAAGGCGCAGGCAAAGGCGAAGGCGGAGTCGGTGCAGCCGAGCCTGCCCGCGGACACGCCTTGCGTCGTCGACCTCGTCGAGGTTCCGCTGCTGCGCCTGGCCTGGGCACGCAGCGGCGACAAGGGCGACACGTCGAACGTCGGCGTCGTTGCGCGACACGCCGGCCTCGTGCCGGTGCTGCGCGAGCAACTCGGTGCCGAGCGCGTCGCGGCGTACCTGGCGCATCTCGTCGACGGTCCGGTCGTGCGCTACGAACTGCCCGGCATCGGCGCCTTCAATTTCGTCTGCGAACGTGCGCTCGGCGGCGGCGGGATGGCATCGCTGCGCAACGATCCGCTCGGCAAGGGAATGGCCCAGATCCTGCTTTCGATCCCGCTGCGCGTGGACCCGAGGCTGCTCGACTTCGAAGCCTGCACGCGGGAGGGCTGAGCTCAGTCGGCGCGCTCCGAGATCTCGATCAGGTTCAGGTCCGGGTCGCGGACGTACACCGAGCGCAGCCGGCCGATGGCGCCGGTGCGCGGCACCGGTCCCTCGACGATCGCGATCCCGGCCGACTGCAGCCGCGAGAGCACCTCGTCGAGCGGAATCGCCGCGATGAAGCACAGGTCGAGAGCGCCGGGGACCGGCAGATGGGCCTTCGGTTCGTGCTCGCGGCCCTTGACGTGCAGGTTGATCTTCTGCGAGCCGAAGCGCAGCGCGATGCGCCCCTCGCCGAAGCGCTCGAGCGACATGCCGAGCACTTCGGTGTAGAAGCGGATGCACTCGTCCGGGGCCGAGGTCGTCAGCACCAGATGGTCCAGATGGTCGATCATCGTCCGGATCCCCCGAAGGTTTCGTTTGCGCGGCGGGCGTCGTCCTTCAGCAGTTCGACCAGGTCGAGCGCGAACGACGGCAGCGAAGCAAGACTGCGTGCACAGATCACGAGCCGTCGCAGCGCCCAATCGTCTCGCAACGGAACGATCCGGATCGCCATCGTTCGCGCGTGACGCGAAGCGGCCGAAGCCGGCAGCACGCCGATGCCGACCCCCGCTTCGATCATCCGGCACGCGGACTCGAAGTTGCCGACCTGGATGCGGAAGCGCGGGTTTCGATGCAGGTCGTCGCAGACGCGGCGCACGAAGGCGTGCAGCGCGCTCGCTTCGTGCAGTCCGATCTGCTCGAAGTCCAGGCTGCGGACGAAGTCGACCGCGGCTTCGTCGGCCAGCGGATGTCCGTCGGCGACGACCAGCGCGAGCCGGTCGTCCCGGTACGCGATCGTTTCGAGCCGGCCGGTGCGTACGGTGCCGGCGACGATGCCGAGGTCGGTCTGGCCGTCGAGCAGCGCGCGCACGATCTCGTCGCTCGAGCGCTCGCGCAGGTCGACGTTCACGTCGGGGTGGCCGATCAGGTAAGTGCGCAGGACCTGCGGCAGGAATTCGCTCGACGCCGTGGTGTTGGCGAACACGCGCAGGTGGCCCTTGATGCCCTTGGCGTACTCCTGCAGGTCGGCGCGCAGGTGCTCGAGTTGCGCGAGCACCGTTCGGGCGTGCTGCACGAAGGCGAGCCCCGGCGGCGTGAGCTCGACGCCCTGGTTCGATCGGTGCAGCAGCTTCGCCCCGACGCGCTCTTCCAGGTGCTTGACGCGCGCGCTCGCCGCCGGCAGCGACAGGTGCATGGCGGCGGCGGCGCCGGTGAGGCTATCGGCTTCCGCGATGCGCACGAGCAGGCGCAGGTCGATCAGGTCGAAATGCAGTGACACGAGGCACTTCCGGCGTATTCGCCGAGTCTATCCGCTGCCTTCGCCGGCGCCGAAGGCCCCGTTCCCGGATCGCGAATTGTCCCGCGCGCCGCTTTTCGCGCATCCTTGGGAGTCGGCGGCGAGCCGGGGCGATCCGGCTCCGATCGGCCCCGGCGCTTTCCTTCCGGCAGCTTCGGCATGGAACTCGAACAGCTTCGACAATGGATCGGGCGCACCGAGCGCGGCAGCGACCGCATCGACGCGGCGCGCGTCGCGCAACTGGCCGCCACGCTCGATCGCGACGACGTGCGCGGCGCGACGGGCGAGCCGCTGCCGCCGCTGTGGCACTGGATGCAGTTCGCGCCGGCCGCGCCGGCGTCGCAACTCGGCCCCGACGGCCATCCGCGCCGCGGCGGCTTCCTGCCGCCGGTGGCGCTGCCCCGGCGGATGTGGGCGGGCGGGCGCCTGGCCTTCGAGCACCCGCTGCGCGTGGGCGACGACATCGTGCGCGAGTCGCGCATCGCCGACGTGCGCGGCAGGCAGGGGCGCAGCGGATCGCTGGTCTTCGTCACCGTCGCGCACGAGATCTCCGATGCGCACGGCGTGGCGATTCGCGAGGAGCACGACATCGTCTATCGCGACCAGCCGCAGCCGGCGGTGCACGAAGCCGCGCCGACGTCGGGCGGCACCGCGGCACCCGCCGACGAGGATTTCTCGCGCCGCGTCACCCCCGACCCGGTGCTGCTCTTTCGCTACTCGGCCGTCACCTTCAACGGCCACCGCATCCACTACGACCGCAGCTACGTCACCGGCGTCGAGGGCTATCCGGGCCTCGTCGTGCACGGTCCGCTGATCGCCACGCTGCTGCTCGACCTGCTGCAGCGCGCGCGGCCCGCCGTGCGCGTGGCGCGTTTCGAATTCAAGGCGCTGCGCCCGCTGTTCGACCTGAACGCCTTCGAAGTCTGCGCGCGCGCCGCCGGCGAGCGCTCGTTCGACCTGTGGGCGCGCGACCACGAAGGCCGCCTCGCGATGCAGGCGAGCGCCGAACTCCATCGAGACGAATGACATGAGCTCCTCGCTGCAAGACCGCTTCGAAGACATCCGCGACGGCGTTCGCGACCTGTGCAGACAGTTCCCCGACGAGTACTTCCGCAAGGTCGACGCGCAGCGCGCGTATCCGGAGGCCTTCGTCGACGCACTGACGAAGGCCGGCTGGATGGCCGCGCTGATTCCCGCCGAATACGGCGGCTCGGGCCTGGGGCTCACCGAGGCGTCGGTGATCATGGAGGAGATCAACCGCTGCGGCGGCAACTCGGGCGCACTGCACGGGCAGATGTACAACATGGGCACGCTGCTGCGCCACGGCTCGGACGAGCAGAAGCGCAGGTACCTGCCGAAGATCGCGGCCGGAGAGCTGCGCCTGCAGTCGATGGCGGTCACCGAGCCGACCACCGGCACCGACACGACGAAGCTGAAGACCAGCGCGGTGCGCCGCGGCGACCGGTACGTCGTCAACGGCCAGAAGGTCTGGATCTCGCGCGTACAGCACTCCGATCTCATGATCCTGCTCGCGCGCACGACGCCGCTGGCCGACGTGCAGAAGAAGTCCGAAGGCATGTCGGTGTTCCTCGTCGACCTGCACCAGGCGCTCGGCCACGGGCTCGAAGTGCGCCCGATCGCCAACATGGTGAACCACGAGACGAACGAGCTCTTCTTCGAGAACCTCGAGATTCCGGCCGAGAACCTGATCGGCGAGGAAGGCAGGGGCTTTCGCTACATCCTCGACGGGCTGAACGCCGAGCGCACGCTGATCGCCGCCGAATGCATCGGCGACGGTTACTGGTTCGTCGACCGCGTCACGCAGTATGCGAAGGACCGCGTCGTCTTCGGTCGCCCGATCGGGCAGAACCAGGGCGTGCAGTTCCCGATCGCCGAGAGCTACATCGAAGTCGAGGCGGCGAACCTGATGCGCTGGGAGGCGTGCCGCCTGTACGACGCGCACGAGCCCTGCGGCGCGCAGGCGAACATGGCGAAATACCTCGCCGCGAAAGCATCGTGGGAGGCCGCCAATGCCTGCATCCAGTTCCACGGCGGCTTCGGCTTCGCCGCCGAATACGACGTCGAGCGCAAGTTCCGCGAGACGCGGCTGTACCAGGTGGCGCCGATCTCCACCAACCTGATCCTCTCGTACGTCGCCGAGCACGTGCTGGGCCTGCCGAGGTCGTTCTGATGCGCGCGCTCGAGGGCATCACCGTCGTCACGCTCGAGCACGCGATCGCGGCGCCGTTCTGCACGCGCCAGCTCGCCGACCTCGGCGCGCGCGTGATCAAGATCGAGCGCCCGGGCGTGGGCGACTTCGCGCGCGCCTACGACCAGCGCGTGCGCGGCCTGGCGTCGCACTTCGTCTGGACCAACCGCTCCAAGGAAAGCCTGACGCTCGACCTGAAGCACGCCGAGGCGCCGGTCGTGCTCGAACGACTGCTCGGACGCGCCGACGTGCTCGTGCAGAACCTCGCGCCGGGCGCCGCCGAAAGGCTCGGGCTCGGCTTCGACGCGCTGCACGCGCGCTTCCCGCGCCTGGTCGTCTGCGACATCTCCGGCTACGGTGCCGACGGTCCGTATCGCGACGCGAAGGCCTACGACCTGCTGATCCAGAGCGAATCGGGCTTCCTGTCGATCACCGGCACGCCCGAGGAGCCTTCGAAGGCCGGTTGCTCGATCGCCGACATCGCCGCCGGCATGTACGCCTACTCGAACATTCTCGCCGCGCTGATCGAACGCGGTCGCAGCGGCGAGGGCAAGCGCATCGACGTCTCGATGCTCGAGAGCATGGTCGAATGGATGAGCTATCCGCTGTACTACGCCTTCGACGGGCAGTCGCCGCCGGCGCGCACCGGCGCCGCACACGCGACCATCTATCCGTACGGTCCGTTCCCGGCCGGCGACGGTCGCGTGGTGATGCTCGGGCTGCAGAACGAGCGCGAATGGCAGGTGTTCTGTGCGAAGGTGCTGCAGCGCCCGGAACTCGCCGCCGATCCGCGCTTCGACTCGAACGCGCGACGCACCGCTGCCCGGCAGGCGCTGCACGCGATCGTCGTCGACGCCTTCGCCGCGCTCACGGCCGAGCAGGTCGTCGCACGGCTGAACGAGGCCGGCATCGCCAACGCGAACATGAACACGATGGCCGACGTCTGGGCGCACCCGCAACTGCAGGCGCGGGCGCGCTGGACCGAAGTCGACACGCCGGCCGGAGCGATCCCCGCGCTGCTGCCGCCGGGCATGTCGCGCGCCGACGGACCGCGCCTCGATCCGGTCCCGGCGCTCGGCGCGCACACCGACGCGATCCTCTCCGAACTGGGCTACGCCCGGGCCGAGATCGAGCGGCTGCGCCAGGAAGGCGCGCTCTGAACCGCGAGGAAGCCCGATGAACGAAACGAAAACGCTCGCCGGCAAATCCAGGGCAGCCACCGGCAGCGCCGGCGGCGCCACCGAAACGCTCGCTCGCTTCGCCGCGACCCTTCGCTTCGACGACGTCCCGGCGCCGGTCGTGCGCCGCGCCGAAGACCTCTTCGTCGACTGGCTGGGCTGCGCGCTCGCCGGCAAGGGTGCGCGGCCGGTCGAGACGATCGCCCGTTTCTTCGAATCGATGGGTCCGCTCGACGGGCCGTCCGAGATCCTGATCCACCGCAGTGCGAGCAGTCCGCTCGTCGCCGCCGCGGTGAATGCCGCGTCGTCGCATTTCGCCGAGCAGGACGACGTGCACAACGGCTCGGTCTTCCATCCCGCCACCGTCGTCTTCCCGCCGGCGCTGGCCGTCGCGCAGGCGCTGGGCCGCTCCGGGGCGGAACTGCTGTGCGCGGTGGTCGCCGGCTACGAAGTCGGCATTCGCGTCGGCGAATTTCTCGGCCGGTCGCACTACAAGGTGTTCCATACCACCGGAACCGCCGGAACGCTCGCCGCCGCCGCTGCGGCCGGACGGCTGCTGCGCCTGTCGCCCGAGGCGATGCGCGACGCCTTCGGCTCGGCCGGAACGCAGGCCGCGGGGCTGTGGGAGTTCCTGCGCGATGCCGCCGATTCGAAGCAGTTGCACACCGCGCACGCCAGTGCGGCGGGCCTGGCTGCCGCGTACCTCGCGGCCGACGGTCTCACCGGCGCGAAGCGCATTCTCGAAGGCGAGCGCGGGATGGCGGCGGGGATGTCGAGCGACGCCGACGAAGCGCGGCTCGTCGACCGCCTCGGCGAGCGCTGGGCGCTGGCCGAGACCTCGTTCAAGTTCCACGCGTCGTGCCGACACACGCATCCGGCCGCCGATGCATTGCTCGTTGCCCTGCGGTCGCACGATCTTCGCGCGGAAGACGTCGAGTCGGTGGTCGCGCGCGTGCACCAGGGTGCGATCGACGTGCTCGGCCCGGTCGTCGATCCGCAGACGGTTCACCAGGCGAAGTTCTCGATGGGCACCGTGCTCGCACTGGCGGCCACGCACGCAGGCGCGTCGCTGGCCGATTTCGACGCCGACTGGCGCTCGCCGGAAGTCGTCGCCTTCCGCGACCGGGTGCGCATGACGCTCGACGACGAAGTCGACGCCGCGTACCCGCAGCGCTGGATCGGCAAGGTCGACGTGCATGTGCGCGACGGTCGCGTGATCGAAGCGCGCGTCGACGAGCCGAAGGGCGATCCCGGCAATTCGCTGTCGCCGCAGGAGGTCGACGAGAAGGCCGTTCGCCTTGCCGTGTATCGGGATGCAGCGACCGCCGACGAGATGCGCGAGGCGATCCGGCGCATCCGCTCGCTCGCGCAGGCGCCCGCGCTCGGCGCGCTGCTGCCGCCACGGGAGCCATGACGATGGACCGACCGATGCGTTCGCTGCTCTTCGTTCCCGGCCACCGCGCGGATCGTTTCGCCAAGGCGCTCGAGGTCGGGGCCGACGCCGTCGTCGTCGACCTCGAGGACGCGGTCGCGCCGCCGCGCAAGGACGAAGCGCGCGCAGCGCTCGCCGCGTGGCTCGAATCGTCCCCGCTCGCGTCGTTCGGCGCAGCGCGCGAAGCCGCCGCCGACGCGCCGAATTCTCCGCAGGCGCTTGCCCGCGCGGCAGCGGCCGATCCGGTTGCGATGCCGCTGCCGATCGTCGATTCGGGCGCGCTGCACGCGGCGCGCGCCGGGCCGCCGAGGTTGTTCGTGCGCATCAACGGCGCCGACGATCCCGGCTTCGAGGCCGATCTCGCGCTGGTGGGCAACGCCGCGCTCGACGCCGTGATGGTGCCGAAGGCCGAGAGCGTCGACGTGCTCGCTCGCGTGCGCGATGCCGGGGCGCGCGCACTCGTTCCGCTGGTCGAGACGGCCGCGGGCTTCGACCGTCTGCGCGAGCTGGCGGGCGCCGTCGGCGTCGAGCGGCTCGCCTTCGGCACGATCGATTTCCAGGTCGATCTCGGCATGCGCGATGCGACCGAAGACGAACTGCTGCCTTTTCGCCTGCGCTTCGTGCTCGAGTCGCGGCTCGCGTCGATCGCCGCGCCCATCGACGGCGTGAGCACGTCGATCGACGACGCGACGCGTCTGGCGCACGACGTGCGCCGCGCGCGCCGCCTCGGCTTCGGCGCGAAGTTGTGCATTCATCCGCGCCAGGTCGCGCAGGTCAACGCGATGTTCGCGCCGGACGAGACCGAGATCGCGTGGGCCCGGCGCATCCTCGAAGCTGCCGATGCTGCCGGCGGCGCGGCGGTGGCGGTCGACGGCAGGATGGTCGACAAGCCGGTGATGCTGCGCGCCGAGGCGATCCTGCGCGAAGCGGGGTTGCGGTGACGGCGGCTGCCGCGTCGGCCGCGCCGGGCAAGCGGCGATGAGCGAAGATCGCGCGGCCGCGCTGGCGGCCTTCTGGAACGCGCGCTACGCCGGCGACGATTACGCCTACGGCACCGCGCCGAACGACTTTCTGGTCGCATCGGCCGGCTTGCTGCCCGCCGGCCTGCCGGTGCTGTGCCTGGCCGACGGCGAGGGCCGCAACGGCGTCTGGCTCGCGAGCCGCGGCTTCGACGTCACTTCGCTCGACGTGGCGCAACAGGGCCTCGACAAGGCGCAGGCGCTTGCGCAACGCGCCGGCGTGACGCTGCGCACGCTGTGCGCCGACGTGACGCGCCATGAACTCGGCGAGGGCCGCTGGGGCTCGATCGTCTCGATCTTTCTTCACCTGCCGCAGCGCGCGCGCGCCGCATTGCTCGGGCGCTGCGTGCGCGCGCTCGTGCCGGGAGGCGTATTCGTCTTCGAGGCCTACGGAAAGCGCCAGGTCGAGTTCCGGACGGGCGGCCCGCCCGAGCCGCAGTTGCTCGTGAGCCTGGACGACGTCGTCGACGAGCTCGCCGGGCTGGAAATCGTCCATCGCTTCGACGGGGTGCGTGCGGTGCACGAAGGCACGCACCACCACGGCGACGCGCACGTCGTGCAGGTCGTCGCGCGCCGTCGCGCGCAGCCGTAGGCAAGCTCGCCGGTCGTCACGTGGTGCCGGCCGGTGTCCGGCGTCGGTACCGCAGCACGCCCCACGTCAGCCCGAGCAGGCCGGATGCGAGCGAGGCGATCAGGACCCCCAGCTTCGCCGATGCCAGCCAGGCAGGCGAAGCGAAGGCAAGATTCGCGATGAAGATCGACATCGTGAACCCGATGCCGGCAAGCAGGCCGACCAGCGCGATTCCGGACCAGTCGAGCCCGTCGGGCAGGCGGACCCAGCCGGTGCGTACCGCGATCCACGAGGCGCCCAGCACGCCGAGCGGCTTGCCGACCACCAGCGCCGCGATCACGCCCAGCATGACCCGTCCCGAAGTGCCGCCGATGGCGTCGATTCCGTCGATCGTGACCCCCGCATTGGCCAGCGCGAACACGGGCATCACGCCGAAGGCGACCCACGGATGCAGCGCCATCTGCACGCGCACCACCGGGGGCAGGAGCTCGCGTTGCGCCGTGCGCAACTCGCGCAGCGACGGCGCCAGGCTTGCCGGTCCCGCGTCGGCCGTCTCCGACAGGGCCCGCAGCTCGTCCACTGCACGGCTCGCCGCCTGCAGCGGCGGCGCACGAAGCGGCTTGGATCGCACGGGCGTGAGAAAGCCGAGCATCACGCCCGCGAGCGTCGGGTGCGCGCCCGTCAGCAGCAGGCCCAGCCAGACGATGATCCCCGGCGCCACGTACATCCACGCCGATCCGACGCCGATGCGCTGCAGCCCCAGCGTCAGCACGGCGCCGAGCGCCACCAGGGCAAAGCCCGACGCGTCCAGTCCGCCGGAATAGAAGAACGCGATGATGAGCACGGCCACGAGGTCGTCGATCACCGCGAGCGCCAGCAGCAGCACGCGGACGTTGGCAGGAATCGAACGACCGAGCAGTGCGAGTACGCCGACGGCGAACGCGATGTCGGTGGCGGTCGGAACCGCCCAGCCATCGCGTTGCGGCGGTTCGCCGTTCAACGACACGTAGATCAGGGCCGGCGCGACGACGCCGCCGAGCGCGGCCACCAGCGGCAGCGCGGCGAGCCGCGGAGTGGCGAGTGCCCCTTCGTATATTTCGCGCCGGATTTCCATGCCGACGACGAGGAAGAACACCGTCATCAGACCGTCGTTGATCCAGAAATGCAGCGGCTGGCTGACGACGACGGATCCGACGCCGACGCTCACCGGAAGGTGCCACACGGCGTGATAGCCGTCGGCGAAGGGCGAATTGGCCCAGATCAGCGCCGTCGCCGCGGCCACCAGCAGGACGATTCCGCTCGTCGCTTCGACGTGCAGGAACCGCTCGAAGCTGCGGAAGGCGCGTTCGGCCCGCTGCTGGGTGATCGGGATGGGGCGATGCGCAGGGTGATCGGGCACGAAGCTTCTTCCGCGTGGCGGCTCGATCATCGCATCGTGCCGGCGTCGCCGCGGATTCGCGGCAGCCTGCGCGCGAGCGATCCGCTTCGGGCCGCGCGCGCCGGGCCTCGGTTCAGAACAGCAGTTCCGGCAGGAACAGCGAGATCCAGGGAATGTAGGTCACGATCATCAGGAACGTGATCAGCAGCGCCAGCCACGGCGTGGCTGCGCGCACCACCGCACCGATCGGCATCTTCGTGATGCCCGCGGTGACGAACAGGTTCAGCCCCACCGGCGGCGTCACCATCCCGATCTCGAGATTCACCACCATGATGATCCCGAGGTGCACCGGGTCGATGCCGAGTTGCGAGGCGATCGGAAACAGGATCGGCGCCATGATCAGGATGATCCCGGTCGGCTCCATGAACATCCCGGCGACCAGCAGCAGGATGTTCACGACGATCAGGAACTGCCACGCCGGCATCCCCCACGACACGATCTGCTCGGCGATGATCTGCGGGATGCGCTCGGTGGTGAGCACGTGCGCGAAGAGCAGCGCGTTGGCGATGATGAACATCAGCATCACCGTCACCTTCGACGCGTCGACCAGCACTGCCGGCACGTCGCGCATGCCGATGTCGCGGTAGATGAACACCGCGACCAGGAACGCGTAGACCGCCGATACCGCCGCCGCCTCGGTGGGCGTGAACACGCCGCCGTAGATGCCGCCCAGGATGATGACGACGAGCAGCAGTCCCCACAGCGAATCGCGTCCGGCAACGACGATCTCGCGCAGCGTCGCGCGCGGCTGGCGCGGCAGGTCTTTCATGCGTGCGCGCACGTAGATCGCCACCATCAGCCCGATGCCGAGCACGGCGCCGGGCAGGACGCCGGCCATGAAGAGCTTGCCGACCGACGTCTCGGTGACGGCGCCGTAGACGACGAGCACGATCGACGGCGGAATCAGGATGCCCAGCGTGCCGGCGTTGCAGACGACGCCGGCGGCGAAGTTCTGCGGGTAGCCGGCGCGGACCATGCCGGTGATGACGATCGAGCCGACCGCGACGACGGTGGCCGGCGAAGATCCGGACACCGCGGCGAACAGCATGCACGCGAGCACCGACGCCATCGCCAGCCCGCCGGGGAAGTGTCCGACCGAGGCGACCGCGAAGCGGATCATCCGCTTGGCGACGCCGCCGGTGGTCATGAAGGCGCCGCCGAGGATGAAGTAGGGAATCGCCAGCAGCGTGAAGTGCTCGGAGCTCTCGTAGAGCTTCAGCGCCAGCGACGCGAGCGAGTCCTGTGCGAAGAAGAGAATCGTCAGCAGCGACGACAGCCCGAGCGCGATCGCGATCGGCATGCCGAGGAACATGAACACGAAGAGCATCGCGAACAGCGCGCCGGTCGTCATCGCCGGTCCCGGTGCGTGCCGTGGTGCGGGTGCGGATGGTCGATGTCGCCGGTTTCGGCCTGCGCGAGCTTGAGCGCGTCCTCGACTTCGTCGCCGAGCAGGTGCGCCTCCTTGCCGGTGGCCAGTCCGTACAGCACCTGCAGCATCCGGAAGAACAGCAGCGCGTAGCCCAGCGGCAGCACGAGCCGGGGGATCCAGGCCTGGACCGGGACGTCCTGCGCGTAGATGCCGATCTCGTACATCTTGTCGACGTAGGTCCACGCACCGACGAAGACGATCGCCGCGTAGAGCAGGCACAACAGCGTCGCGATGATCGCCACCACGCGCGCAGCGGCCGGCGGCAGCTTCCTGGTCAGCACGTCGATGCCGATGTGCGCACCGATGCGCACGCCGTACGAGATGCCGATGAAGATCAGTCCGGCGAACAGGAAGGTGGTGAGCTCCAGCGCCCAGGTGAAGCTGTAGTTGAAGACATAGCGGGCGACCACCTGCATGAAGGTGATGATCGTCATCGCGGCCAGGAGGTAGGCGACCAGCGCCTCCTCCAGTCGCGACAGGATGCCCGGCTTCATGGCGCCCCGGGCCTTGTGCAGCGCGCCACGGGCCGGCTCGTTCCGATCACTGGTTCGATTTCAGCGCGGCCTGGATCAGATCCTTGCCGATATCGCCTTCGAACTTCTGCCAGACCGGCTCCATCGCCTTGCGCCATGCGGCGACGTCGTCCTTCGTGAGCGTCTGGATGCGGGCCTTGCCGGCTTCGGCGATCAGCTTGCGGTCGCGCTCGTTGAAGTCGTTGGCCATCTTGTTCGCGTAGGCCGTGGACTCGTCCATCGCCTGCTTCAGGCCCTTGCGGATGTCCTCGGGCAGGCCGTCCCACCACTTGGCGTTGGTCACGACCATGTAGTCGATGACGCCGTGGTTGGTGTTGGCGATCGTCTTCTGCACCTCGTAGAACTTCTGCGAGTACATGTTCGACCAGGTGTTCTCCTGGCCGTCGACGACGCCGGTCTGCAGCGCCTGGTAGACCTCGCTGAAGGCCATCTTCTGCGGGTTGGCGCCGAGCGCGCGGAACTGCGCTTCGAGCACGTCCGAGGCCTGGATGCGGAACTTCAGGCCCTTGACGTCCTCGGGTCGCTCGAGCTTGTCGCGGTTCGACGACAGCTGCTTCATGCCGTTGTGCCAGTACGCCAGCCCCTGCAGGTTGCGGTTCTTCATCGAGTCGAGCAGCTCCTGGCCCTCCTTGCTCTGCTGGAAGCGGTCGACCGCGGCGATGTCGTCGAACAGGAACGGCAGGTCGTAGAGCTGGATCTTCTTCGTGTAGCGATCGAACTTCGACAGCGACGGCGCGATGAACTGCACGTCGCCCAGCAGCAGCGCCTCGACCTCCTTCGCGTCACCGAACAGCTGCGAGCTCGGGAACACCTGCACCTGCACCTTGCCGGGCAGCAGCTTCTCCGCGATTTCCTTGAACTTCAGGGCTCCCTGGCCTTTCGGGGTCGCTTCGGCGACGACGTGACTGAACTTGATGACGATCGGCGACTGCGCATACGCGCCTGCCGAGAACGCCAGCGCTGCCGCGCCGGCCGCGAGGGCTGCTGCAAACCTCATGCTCTGCACTCCTTACGATGGGAGGGTGGATAGTGGCGACTGCCGTCTTGCCTTTCCATAGGGAGTTGCCCCGGACGAGTCGGGGGTCGGGCGCAGCGGTCTCGCCGATGTGCCCGGCACTTTAATCGGTCGCGGAAGGACCACGCAAGCCGCGCGCGAAGCCGGCGGCGAGCCGGCGGGCGTAGCGCGCGGAGATCTCGTCGAGATCGGGCGTCGACCGCAGGCAGCTTCGCATGTCGGTGACGGCGAGTCCGGGGTAGCCGCACGGATCGATGCGCCCGAAGGGTGACAGGTCCATCGACACGTTCAACGCCACGCCGTGCCAGCTGCATCCGTGCGAGACGCGGATGCCGATCGACGCGATCTTGGCGCCGGCGCCGGCATCGTCGGTGCCGGCCTCCGACGCGACGTTCGCGTGCCCGGGTGCGTCGGTCGCGCGCACGTAGACGCCCGGCGCCCCGGGACGCCGCACGGCGTCGATGCCGCATTCGCCGAGGAACGCGATCGTCGCGCCTTCGATGCGGTCGACGAAGTCGCGCACGCGGATGCCGGCGCGGCGCAGGTCGACGAGCAGGTAGCAGACCGCCTGTCCGGGTCCGTGATAGGTGACCTGGCCGCCGCGCTCGGTGCGCACGACGGGGATGTCGCCCGGTTCGCGCAGGTGGGCGCGCCGCGCGGCGCGGCCCAGCGTGAAGACCGGCGGATGTTCGACGAGCCAGATCTCGTCGGCCGTGTCGGCGCCGCGAGAATCGTTGAACGATCGCATCATCGGTTCGGCCCGTGCGTATTCGACGCGGCCGAGCCGGCGCACGACCGGGGCCGCGCGCGTCAAAGGACGATGCTCACCATCGGGTGCGTCGCGAGCGCGCGATACAGGTGCTCGAGCTGCTCGCGCGATTGCACGCGAACGACGACGGTCACGCTCAGGTACGAACCCTTGCTCGAAACGCGCAGCTCGATCGTCGACGGATCGAAGTCCGGGACGTGCTCGACGACCAGGTCGGACATCGTCTGCGCGAAGCCGTCGACGCGCCGGCCCATGATCTTCAGCGGGAAATCGACCGGAAACTCGAGCAGGCGCTCGAGCCGGTCGAAGGCTTCGGTGAGATTGCGGTCTTCCGACATCGCCGGCTACTCGCGTTCCGCGGCTTTCGCCCGCTGGTAGGCGGCGTACAGCGCTGCGTAGACCGGCCCCGGGCGGCCGCTGCCGACCGGACGCGCGTCGAGCTGCGTGATCGGCAGCAGCTCCTTCGTGGCGGAGCTCAGCATCAGCTCGTCGGCCGCGTGCACTTCCTCGCGCAGGATGCGCCGGATCTCGAACGGTATCCCCGCCTGCGACGCCAGCTCGGCGAGCAGGCCGTAGCGGATGCCTTCGAGAACGAGGTGGTTCTTCGGCGGCCCGAACACGGTGCCGTGGCGCACGACCCAGATGTTGCTGGCGGCACCTTCGGTGAGGAAGCCGTCCCGGAACATCACGCATTCGGCCGCGCCTGCCGAGACGGCCGCCTGGCGGGCCAGTACGTTGCCCAGCAGCGAGGTCGTCTTGATGTCGCAGTGCAGCCAGCGCTCATCCGGCAGCGTGACGGCGGCGATGCCGTTGTCGCGCTGTACGGCGGGCGGGGCCGTCAGCTCGCTCGCCATCGCGAACACCGTCGGCGTGACGTCGGCCGGCGGAAATGCGTGATCGCGTCGCGCAACGCCGCGCGTGACCTGCAGGTAGACGAACTGGTCCGGCCACGGATGCCGGGCGACGAGCGCGTCGACGAGCCGCGTCCATCCGGCTTCGTCGTGCGGATCGCGGATCGACACCGCCGCCAGGCTGCGCTTCAGTCGCGCCAGGTGCTGCGGCCAGCGGAACTTGCGCCCGCCGTAGACCGGAACCACCTCGTAGACGCCGTCTCCGAAGACGAAGCCGCGGTCGAGCACCGGAACCCGTGCCTCTTCCAGCGGCATCCATTCGCCGTTCAGCGAGACGGTCTGCGTCATTCCGATCCGTTCGTCGTGTTGCGGGGATGGCCCGAGTATGCGCCAGATCGTGCGAGCGACCGTGGCGGACCCCTTCAGCGCGACAGCATCAGGCGCAGCGTGTCCCAGGTGCGTCCGAACCAGCCGGCCGGCTCGACGCTGGCTCGCGCCAGCAGCGGGCGCTCGGTGACGAGCTGGTCGCCGATCCGCACGCGAAGCGTGCCGATCTGCTGGCCTTGTGCGATCGGTGCGATGAGCGGCTGGACGCGCTCGATCTCGGCCTTGACCTGCTCGGCCTGCCCGCGCGGGACCGAGACCAGGACGTCGCGCTCGAAGCCGCCCTCGACGCTGTCTTCGCTGCCTTTCCAGACTTCGTAGGTGCCGGCCGCCTTGTCCTTCGCCTGGATGCGGACGACCTCGAAGTTCTGGTAGCCGTAGTTCAGCAGCTTCTGCGATTCGATCGCGCGCGCCGATTCGGAGGACGCGCCCAGCAGCACGCTGATCAACCGGCGCGTGCCGCCGATGCCGGGAAGATCGCGCCTGGCCGACGAGATCAGGCAGTAGCCGGCCGCCTCGGTGTGCCCGGTCTTCATCCCGTCGACGCTCGGGTCGATCGCGAGCAGCCGGTTGCGGTTCGGCTGGCGAATGTTGTTGTAGGTGTATTCGCGCTTCGAATACAGCGCGTACTGATCGGGGAAGTCCTCGATCAGCCGTTGCGCAAGGATGGCGAGGTCGCGCGCGGTGCTGTAGTGCTGCGGATCGGGCAGGCCGGTGGCGTTGCGGAAGTGCGTGTTGCGCATGCCCATTCGCTGCGCGGCGCGGTTCATCTGCTCGGCGAAGCTCTCCTCGGTGCCGCCGAGCGCTTCGGCGAGCACGATCGAAGCGTCGTTGCCCGACTGCACGATGACCCCGTTGAGCAGTTCCTCCACGGTTGCCGGCCGCGCGGGCTCGACGAACATCCGCGATCCGATCGCCTTGTACGCCGCCTGCGACACGGCCGGTCGCTGGTCGAGCGTGATGCGCTTCTCGCGCAATGCGTCGAAGGCCAGGTACGCGGTCATGATCTTCGTGAGCGACGCCGGCTCGACCCGGGTGTCGGGCTCGTGGGCAGCGAGCACCTGCCCGGTGGTCGCGTCGAGCAGCAGCCACGAACGGGCGGCGATGGTGGGAGGAGAGACCTGCGCGACGGCGGTTTGCGCGACGGCGAGGAACAGGAACGACAGCAGGGCAAGCAGGCGTGCGGGCATTGGTACATCCGGAAAACAGGACGGCAATGCGCTTCGCACCGCCGCGCGACGCCGCGGCGGCGCCGCAGGAGAGGACAACGACGAAAGCGGGGAATTATAGGGCGATCGCGCGCTACGGTGAGACGGCGAACAGCGGCCGCGCGATCGCGAGCACGCGCTGCGCGGCCGCTGCGCCGCGGCGCGCCTCGACGACGTCGACGGCCTCGCGCAGCACGCGCCGAAGGACCTCGAGGTTGACGCTGTCGGCCACGCGCGCATCCCAGATGCGGCCGCCGGCGCCGAGCTCGGCGACGAAGGCGTCGCGCAGCGCCTGCTTGATGGCCTGCAGTCGCGCCTGGTCCGCGCGTTCACGCGCGCGCCGCTGGGCTTCGGTCGGTTCGGCGGCGAGCGCGGCCACCTCGACGAGGCCGTCTCGCTCGAGCGCGGCGAGCACGGGCGCGAGCTCGCCGGGGCGTGCGAGCTGCGAAAGATCGGCCACGCTGCGTCGGGCGTCGACCAGCGCGAGAATGCGCCGCGCCGCATGGCCGAGCGCGAGTGCCCGGGCGCTCAGTTCGTCGTCGCCGGCCGGCGTCCTTGCGTAGATCAGCCGCGGATCGGGCCGGGACGGCGTCACCCGGCTTCGATGTCCGCGCGCGGCGCGAGTGCGTCGACGACGATGCGCTTGAGCAGCGTCAGGCGTCGATGGAAGAAATGCTCCGCGCCGGGAATCACGACCACCGGCAGCGACTGCGGACGCGCCCAGTCGAGCACGCCCTGCAACGGAACGACTTCGTCGTGCTCGCCGTGCACCACCAGCGTGTCGGCGGGGACCTCGCCCAGCGCGTAGCGATCGGTCGCTGCGGTGCCGACGAGCACGAGCCGTTGCGCCGGCACGCCGGCCTCGCGCAGGCGGGCGGCGACGCGAATCTGCACGTCGGTCCCGAAGGAGAAGCCGGCCAGCACCAGCGGCAGCGCTTCGGTGCCGCTGGTCGATTCGGCGGCAGACCGGGCGCGCGCCTGGCGCACGACCTCGACGATGTCGTCGGTTTCGCCGCGACCTTCGTCGTGCGTGCCGGCGCTCGCGCCGACACCGCGGAAGTTTGGCCGCCAGACCACGTGGCCGAGTGCCAGCAGCGCCCGGGCAAGCGTCTGCGCCACCTTGTTGTCGCGCGTGCCGCCATGCAGGGGATGCGGATGCGCAACGACGGCAATGGCCCGCGGCGCGCCGGCCGGCCGATCGACTGCGACGTCGATCGCGCCGGCCGGTCCGTCGATCAGCAGCCGTTGCGTGCCGGCGTTCATTCGAGCTGCAGTCGCTCGACGGGCCTGCCGTCGCGCAGATGCGATTCGACGATTTCGTCGATGTCGTCGCGGTCGACGTAGCTGTACCAGACGCCGTCCGGATAGACGACGGCGACGGGCCCGAGTTCGCAGCGGTCCAGGCAGCCCGACTTGTTCACGCGCACCTTGCCCGGCCCGGCCAGGCCGAGCGACTTCACGCGCTCCTTGGCATACGCGTGCAGCGCTTCGGCGCCCAGACGCGCGCAGCACTCGCGGTTCGGATCGTCGCGCCGATTGACGCAGAAGAAGATGTGACGTTCGTAGTAGGAGGGCATGCGCCGATTATAGGCGGGCAGGCACCCGCCGCGCGCGTACTCACCACGGGCGGCCGTGCACCTCCTGCAGGCCGGCGCGCGGCTGCCGCGGGCGTGCGTGGATCTGTCGTGCCCACCATGCCAGCGCCGCGAACGGCCACAGCGCGGCGAGCGCGCGCAGCAGGCCGTGGAAGTTCGTCCACTCGCCTTCCCAGTGTGCGAGCATCGACAGGTAGTACGCATTCGGCGGCGCGAGGTTCACCAGTACGGTGCCGAGCGCGGTCGCGGCGAAGGCGCACGCCGCGCGCACGCGCGGTGCGGCGGGCTCGAGCGCGATCAGCGCGATCGCACCGGCGACGATTCCGCCCTGCGCGGCGGCGCTCAGCCAGCCGAACGCGTGCGCAGACCCGAGCACCACCGCGCCGGCCACCGACTTGATGACGCAGGCGGCCACGATCGGCAGCGCGATCGGCCAGGCAGCCGGTCGCCTTCCCGGCGCGGACGGCGTGACGAAAACCTCGCGCACCAGCGTGCCGACGGCGATGATCGCGAGCGACACCGCGCACGCCTCGACGAAGGGCTCGTAGCGCGCCGGAAGGATCAGCAGCTGGCGCCACCCGGGTGATGCGGGGCCCCACGGCGACGGCCACGCGAACAGCAGGTCTCCGGTGGCAAAGACGATCGACTGCGGATACCACTGCGCGATCGGCCAGGCGACCAGCAGCAGGGCGCCGGCCGTCGCGCCGGGCGCAACGGTCAGGGCGTCGCGCAGCGCGCGCGGCAGGCGTTCGATGCGCCTGCGCCCCGCCCACGAGGCGAGCACGACGCCGAGCGTCGCGCCGGCGACGTTGGCCGCCAGGTCGAGTCGCGAGGGAACGCGCGTCGGCAGCAGCCCCTGCAGCGACTCGAGCGAGAACGACAGCAGCGCGGCAAGCGCGATCGCCGCCGGTGCGGCGCGGCGCAGGCTCGACCGCGCGACCCGGGAAACCGTCACGCACGCGAGCGCGCCGAAGGGCAGGTACGCCGCGAGGTTCGTCGCCACGTCGAAGCTCGTCCACCAGCGCGGCCACGGCGCCGTCACGAACGCGAACATCGCCGGGTCGGGCGGGCGCCAGCCGACCCACGGATAAAGGCTCGCGTAGACGAGCGCCGCGCAGTACGCCGCGAGCCATCCAGCGCTCGCCGGCACGCGACGGCGCGAAGGCTCCGGCAACAGGCGAATCGATGAACCGTGCACGCCGCCTAGCTTACCCGGTGCTCCGCTATGATCGACGTCGATGAGCGCGCCCGATGCCGACCGGATCCGCGCGGCCGCCGGCTGCGACGCGCTCGCCGTGCGGGCCGTCGACGAGATCGCTTCCACGAACGAAGCGCTGATGCAGCGGCCCTTCGACGCGGCGCCGGCGGCGCCCGCGCTGGTTGCCACGCTGCACCAGACGGCCGGGCGCGGCCGTCGCGGCCGTGCCTGGGTGTGCGAACCGGGCCGCTCGCTGGCGTTCTCGATCGCTTTCGAGCGCCTCGTCGGTGGCGAGCCGCCGCCGGCGGCGCTGTCGATCGTCGTCGGCGCCGCGGTCGCGACCGCGCTCGTGCCGTGGGCGCGCGATCTGCGCGTGAAATGGCCGAACGACCTGCAGCGCGACGGCCGCAAGCTCGGCGGCATTCTCGTCGAGACCCGGCGCAGCCTGCCGCTGCCGCCGCCGCAGGCGCCGCAGGCGATCGAGCGCCTCGTCGTCGGCATCGGCGTCAACCTGGTCGCACCGCGCGAGGACGCGCGGATCGAACAACCGGCGTGCGGCTTGTTCGACGGCAGCGGCGCGCGCGACGATGCCGCGATGCTGATCGGCTGCATCGCCGGTGAAGTCGTGCGCGCAGTCGAGCGCTTCCTCGTTGCCGGGCCGGCGGAGTTCGTCGCCGTGTGGCAGCGCTTCGATGCGCTGCAGGGCGAGCATGTCGTCGTTCGCGAAGGCGCGCGCGTCGTCGCTTCGGGCTGCGCGCTCGGCATCGACGCGCAGGGCGCGTTGCGCCTGCTCGGCGAGCGCGGCGTGCAGATCGTGCGCAACGGCGAGGCAACGCTGCGCAGCGACCCCGAACGCGCGGCCGCGAGGGCGGCGCAACGATGAGGCGGCTCGTGCTGATCCTCGTGCTGGCGAACGTGCTGATGTTCGGCTGGAGTCGCGGCTGGTTCGGCGGCGCCGGCGAGACTGCGCTTTCCGCCGGCGATGTCGATGCGCAACGGCTTCGTCCGGTGCCGCTGTCGCGCCTCGAAGTGCCGGACTCGGCGTCGAGCGCTCCGTTGCCGTCGGGCTCGCTGCCCGCTGCCGCGCAGCCTTCGGCGCGACGCGCCGCACCGCCCGCTGCGCCGACGTCGGATTCGGCGCCGGATTCGGCGCCGCTGACGTCTGCGGCGCCACGGCAGGCTGCGCACGGACCGCCGATTCCTGCGCCGACCACGCCGGAGCCGTCGACGCAGGCGATCGGCACGCCCGCCGCGGCGACGCCGGAGCCGACGACGGCAGAGCCGGGCACGCAAGACCAGCCGGCCGACGCGGTGCCGGCACCCGACGCGCACGACGCCGGCCGCGCCCGTGCCGCCGACCCGTCCGCATCCGCGTCCTTCGCGGCCGCTGCCTGTCGCGCCTTCGCTCCGCTCGACGAGGAGCGCGCCACGGCGCTGCGAAGCGCGCTCGAGCAGTCGGGCGCGCGCGTCGAGGCGCGTCGCATCGAACAGGGCGCGAGCTACCTCGTCTACCTTCCGCCCGCCGCCGGCGCCGCCGAAGCGCAGCAGCGGCTCGTCGACGTGCGCCGCATCGGACGCGACGACGCTTTCGTCATCCAGGACGGTCCGATGCGGCTGGCGATCTCGCTCGGATTGTTTCGTTACGAGAGCGCGGCGCGCGCGATGGTCGACCAACTGGCACGCGCCGGCGAGACGCGCGCGCTGGTCGCGCCGCGGCCCCCGATCCAGGTGCGCATCGCGCTGCAGGCGCGCTGGCCGCAGGCCGAGGGTGCGGCGATCGCGGCGATGCTCGGCGCGCAATTCGATGCGCCGGCGCGCGACTGCGACTGACGCGACTGCGACTGACGCGACTGCGACTGACGAAAACGCGCGAAGCGACGAGCGATCGGGCGCCGGGACGGTGCGGCGATGCGGCCGACGCGCGCGGAGGTCCGGCGATCAGGCCGGCGTGCGCGGAGGCGACTCGCCTTCGCGTTCCGGGTCGCTGTGCCGGATGCGCTCGAGCAGGTCGCTCGTCGAACGCCGGAAGCGAAACGGAATCGAATGCACCGAGCCGCCGTAGGCGCGCACTTCGTCCGCGCCGACGATCTCGTCCGGCAGCCAGTCGCCGCCCTTGACCAGGACGTCGGGACGGATCGAGACGATGAGTTCCAGCGGCGTGTCGGCTTCGAACCAGGTGACCAGCGTCGTCGACTCGAGTGCCGCAACGACCGCGAGCCGATCGGCCAGCGGATTGATCGGTCGATCGTTGCCCTTGCCGAGCCGCTTCACCGAGCCGTCGCTGTTCAGTGCGACGACGAGCGATGCGCCCAGCGCGCGCGCTTCCGCAAGACAGGTCGCGTGGCCGCGGTGAAGCACGTCGAACACGCCGTTCGTGAAGACGATCGGACGCGGCAATCTCGCCGCCTCGCGCGCCGCATGCGCCGGATCGCAGATCTTGTGTTCGAATCCGAACAGTGCGTTGCTCACGTCGTCGTCCGACTCCTGCCGGGCTGCGATCGATTGTAGCAACCGGCAGCGCGGACGCGCCGCGCAGCGTCCGCCGCTCGTCGGGCGGCGGCGTGCGAGCGTTCGCTCAAGGACGCTCGGCGTTGCGTTCCTCGACGAACAGCGTGAGCACGCCCGTGTATCCGTAGATGCGATCGTGCGCGATCTCGCCGTTGGCGAAGAATCCGACCAGCGGAATCTCGCCGAGGTTGTGCGCGACGACGTCCAGTTCGGCGCCCGGCGCGCCGAACAGATGCTCGCCGCGCGCCACGCACGAGACGTAGTGCGCGCCGAGCACGTTCAGCGCGTTCGATTCGATCTCGTCGCGCAGCTCGGTGCACGCGCGAACGAGGTCGGTGCGCGCCGCGTGCTGGTCGCGCGTGCAGAACATCGCGCGGTCGCCTTGTCGCGGGGTCGTCGAAACCGCGAGCACGCGGTTCTGCGGATCGATGCCGAGCACGTTGCGAACGACGTAGTCGCCGAAGCCGACGCGTCGCGGGGCGTCGGCCGGCTCGAAGCCGATCATCAATCCGCGCGACAGTCGCTCGGCCGGCAGCGCGCGCAGGATCTCCTCGCCGTCGCGCGACTCGCTCGCCTCGCCGCGAACGCCGAGGTCGTCGAGCAGCACGTCCAGCGCCGGCCGTTCGTCGAGCCGCTCGATGTAGTGCGACGTGCACGACGTCACGACGTGCTCGCGCGAAAGCGGCGCGCAGCCCTGCGTGACGCGCGACAGCAGATGTACCTGCCTGCCGAAAGCCACCCCGGACAGTCCGCCGTGCACGAGGCCGCCGGCGAGTTGCGGGCCGCGCGACTCGGCGCCGCCAACCAGGCCGCCGAACAGGAAGCCGTTGTCGATGCGCTGCGCCAGGCCGGCGATCGATTCGGCAAGCGCTGCGCTCGTCGAGTCGGCGTGCACGAGCGCGGCGCAGGCGTGCGGTGCGCCGAAGCGGTCGTCGTCGATCGCCGACAGCCGCTGCGTTGCGGAGAACACGCGCCAGCTGTCGGCGGGCAGTTCGCAGATCATCGCGACCAGTGCGGGCTCGGCGGTGTATTCGGCGCCGGCCACGCACACGCCGTGCGCCGCGGCGCCCACCCAGCGCACGCCGGGGAAACGCTCGCCGAGCGCCGCGGCGATCGATTGCAGCCGGTCGCACAGCGCCTCGGTGACGTAGAGCAACCCCAATCCGGCGACCAGCGCGCTGTCGCCGGCCGGTTCGCGCGTCGACAACTGCGCGATCACGCGTCGCGTCAGTTCGTGCCAGTCGGCGTGCGCTGCGTGGCCGTGTCGGAAGGTTCGGGTCGAAATGGTCATCTGCTGCGTCTTTCGTTCGAGACCCTCCGGAGCTCGCCACGAGACGTCGGGCGCTTACCGGTCGGGCCGTCGGCCGCGGCGGCCGGGTTGCTTTTCCGCGACCGGGGACGACTTCGTTTTCGGTCGGGAAGGTGTCTTCTTCTTCTTGCCAGCAACTGGGGCGCCTCCCCTGCCGGCTCGCTTCTTGCCGGTGGCCGAAGGGGCCGCGCCCGGCAAGGCCGCGCCCTGGCCGCCTGCGCCGAGCGCCGCCGCGGCGATCTGGTTGAACTGGCGGTTCAGCAGCTCCCACCAGGCGCCGGCGTCGAGCCCCGGCAACGGCGGCGCCGCGGGCGACGGTGTCTCGCCGCCCGCGGGAACCGGTGCCTCGCCGCTGGCGCTGGCGGGTGCTCCGCCGTCGGTTGCCGCCCGCGCACCTTCGTCGGCGGGTACCGCGTCGCCGGCGGCCGCACGCGCGCTGCCGTCGGCAGGTGCAGCGCCGCCGGCGGCGGCAGCCATCTCGGCCACAGGCGTCCGCGCGTCGTGCGCGCCCTGCTGCGGCGTTGCCGTCGCGGGAGTCGACGCGGCGCCCGGGACCGGAGTGCCTGCGGTGGCTGCCGACACCGCCCCCGAGGCGGCCGCGGCCATCGCCTGCGCGAGCGCGGTCAGGCCGGGCAGGCCCGAAGGCGCGCCGAGCATGGTGCCGTAGGCCTTGAGCGTCGCCAGCGTTCCGCGCTGGACTTCCAGCGCCTGCACGCTGGTGCGCAGCAGGTTCAGATTCAGCGTCAGCCACTGCTCGACCGCCTTCAGATCGGCAATGCGTCGGTCGAGTTCGTCGATGTCGACGGTCGGCGCCAGCGACGACGGAACGCCGAACGCCGACCATGCGTTCTTCACGAATTCGACCGTATCGAGCAGGTTTCCGACGTTCAGCGCGCCGATTCCCAGACCTTGCAGTCCGGGCGAAGCCGAGTGCGCGCTTTCGGGAGAGTCCGCCATCTGCGCCTCCGGGGGCGAGTTGAGGGGGGTCGACGAGTCCATTCTCCGGGCGCCGGCGATCCGTCCCCTCCACGGCGCCGCGCGGATCGGCAAAATTGACATCCGATTTGCCGCGCGCCATAATTCGCGGTTCCCCGGAGGGGTGCCCGAGTGGCTAAAGGGGGCAGACTGTAAATCTGTTGGCTTACGCCTACGTTGGTTCGAATCCAACCCCCTCCACCGGTCGGCGCTCAGGCGGGCGGTCAGATGAGTGGCCGGGTGAGCGGTTGAATGAGCGGTGCGACTCGCGGGTGTAGCTCAATGGTAGAGCAGAAGCCTTCCAAGCTTATGACGAGGGTTCGATTCCCTTCACCCGCTCCAGCGCCGGCGGGGTCGTTCCTCTTGCGCCCATGTGGCTCAGTGGTAGAGCACTCCCTTGGTAAGGGAGAGGTCGCGCGTTCGATCCGCGCCATGGGCACCAAAGTACCAGTTCAAGCCTCCAGTCCGTGCGCGGCACGGCGGTCGTCAGCCTGACAGCATCGGAAAAAAGAACGGAGTTCGAAATGGCGAAAGGGAAATTCGAGCGTACGAAGCCGCACGTGAACGTGGGGACGATCGGTCACGTGGATCACGGCAAGACGACGCTGACGGCGGCGATCACGACGGTGCTCTCGAAGCAGTTCGGCGGGGA